>ERZ779890.61-NODE-61-length-114356-cov-24.546942_pt1 | contig 114356 bp, 95 predicted proteins | sample MGYA00511553_ERZ779890 | MGnify/ENA primary metagenome ERZ779890 (study PRJEB29588, sample SAMEA2152064) | human gut metagenome | biome: human gut; feature: human-associated habitat; material: faeces | place: Denmark | collected 2008/2010 ... | reverse complement strand
CCACGGCCGCCGCTCCTATTCCCGCGCCCGCGCTTATCGCCGAGCCGGCAGCGCCCGCCGTGACCGCAGCGGGCAGAGCGACTGCGGCAACGCCCGCAGCCTGAGCCTCGGCGGCAACAACAGAGCCTGTGACGGTCTTGACGGCGGCGGGGGCGGAGCTTTTGCCCGCCTTGTAAGCAAGCAAAGCGGCAACAGCAGGCACAACGGCAACGCCGTAAAACCTCTTGCCCTCCGAGCTGCGCTTATACTTGCGTTCGAGAGTTCTCCTGCCGTAATGCAGGCGGCTCTTGACCGTGCCCTCGGATATGCCGAGCAGCGCCGCTATCTCAGCAACGCTGTATTTCTCATAATAGAATAAATTTACGCAGACACGCTGCTTCTCCGGCAGCGAGGACAGTATCTCGTCGAGCGTGCGCCGCAATTCCTCATTGCCCGCTATATCAACAGTGAGGTCGCTGCCCTCAACATCGTCGTAGCTGCCGCCGATATAGACGGTGGAGAATATGTGCTTGCCGTTGTCACGCAGATAATTCCTGCATTCATTGATAACTATCTTTTTCAGCCATTTCTCAAAGCTCTCGGGGTGCTCCAGCTCGCCGATATGGGCGAAGGCCTTCATATATGAAATCTGGAGGGCGTCAGCAATATCCTCCTGCGAGGTCAGCACGAGGGTCGCCGTGTAATACGCCGTCTCGACCGTCGCAGCATACAGCTCGTCAAAGGCCTTTTGCTCGCCCGAGGCAGCCCTGAGCGCAAGCCTGCCTGTCTCCTCGACTTTTGTCGGCATATTACCCCTCCCTTTTCGGTCAATTTCTCTGTAAATATAACATAAGCCGCCGTTTTTGTCAATTTAAACGGATGAAAATAAAAATTTTGAGGTTTCAAAAATTATTTTGAACTTTTTTATAAAAAACCGTGTCATTTATTATTACATTATATTTGTTTTGGCATACGCCGCCGAATTTAGAGCCGTGACGGAGGAATTCTCGGTTGAATTCCGGCAAGAACCCCCTCAGTCCTACGGACAGTTCCCTCAAGAGGGAGTCCAAAAGGCAGGCAACAGTTTTATAAACCAATCAATCAGTATTCAAACGACAATTTGATAAGTCAATCCCTCAGTCAGCCTGACGGCTGACAGCTCCCTTTACACAAGGGAGCCTTTAAAGTGCGTAATTTATGGAGCATATAGGCAATTTTAGCTCTTGTTGTTGGTGAAAATCAATCATCCGTCACGGAGTGACTGAGGATTGTCCGGCAGATGTTTAAGTCATAATCCTGCTGAATATATAACGAAACAACCGCAATTCAGTCGTAGGGGATGACGCCCTCGGCATCCCGCGAAATAATTGCAATTCAGCAATAACAATATCGCCGAATACCGCGAAAAAAGTATTGTAATAAGCGGCGGCGCAGTGTATAATATATAATGTAATTTAATGTCTGAAATAAGGAGAAGTCATGTTTGTAGATATTGCAAAAATCAAGATAAAGGCGGGCAACGGCGGCAACGGCGCCGTGAGCTTCCGCAGAGAGAAATATGTCGCTGCGGGCGGCCCCGACGGCGGCGACGGCGGCAGAGGCGGCAACATAGTCTTTGAGGTGGACGACAACCTCTCGACGCTCGCCGACTTCCGCTACAAGAGAAAATACACCGCCCCCAACGGCGAAGACGGCTCCGGCGGGCGCAAGAACGGCAGACGGGGCGAGGATCTGATAATCAAAGTGCCCAGGGGCACTATAATCCGTGAGGCCGAGAGCGGCGCGGTTATGGCGGATATGTCCGACGGCAAACCTTTTATCGCCGCAAAGGGCGGCAACGGCGGCTGGGGCAACCCTCACTTCGCCACCCCGACCCGTCAGGTGCCCCGCTTCGCAAAGAACGGCATCCCCGGCGAGGAGTGGGAGGTTAGCCTTGAGCTGAAGCTGCTTGCCGACGTCGGCCTGCTCGGCTTCCCCAATGTCGGCAAATCGACCCTTGTTTCGGTCGTCAGCCAGGCGAAGCCCGTTATAGCGAATTATCATTTCACCACTCTCACCCCCGTGCTCGGCGTTGTATCGCTCGGCGAGGGCAGCTCCTTCGTAATGGCGGATATCCCCGGCCTTATCGAGGGCGCGGGCGACGGCGTTGGTCTCGGTCACGAATTTCTGCGCCATGTCGACCGCTGCCGCCTGCTCGTGCATATTCTTGACGCCGCGGGCAGCGAGGGCAGAGATCCGATAGAGGATTTCGAGATAATCAACCGCGAGCTTGAAAAATTCGACCCAGAGCTTGCAAAGCGCCCGCAGATAGTTGTCGCCAACAAGGTCGACCTTGCCGACGACGAGCAGCTCGAGAGGCTTCGCAGCTACTTTACGGACAAGGGCTACGAATACCACACGATGTGCGCCCCGATATGCGAGGGCACCTCGGAGCTTGTCAGCGCAATATGGAACAGGCTCTCCACCCTGCCGCCAATCAAGCGCTACGAGACCGAATCCATCCCGCTCGAGATGTTTGAGAAGCAGAACGACAAGGGCTTCACCATCAGAGTTGAGGACGGCGTTTACTTCGTGGAGGCTCCGTGGCTGCTGAAAATTTTGCAGCGCACCGACCTTGACGACTACGAATCGCTCCAATACTTCCAGAGAGTACTCACCTCGAGCGGCATAATAGACGCTTTGAGAGAGCGCGGCATCAACGAGGGCGACACGGTCTCTATATATGAGCTTGAATTTGACTTCGTCAACTGACGGGAGGTATGGATTTGAATCTGTTGCTTGAAAAGCCTACCGATGTCTCGGCGCTCAGCCCGTTGACCCTCGCCTTCGTCGGCGACTCCGTCTTTGACCTGCTCGTACGCAGCGAGCTTGTCTGCGAGGCGAACCGCCCGGTGGACACGCTCCACAAAACCGCGACACGCATCGTCTGCGCCTCCGCCCAGGCGGGTGGCATAAGGCGCATCCTCCCGCTGCTGACCGAGGATGAGGAAGCTGTATTCAAAAGAGGCAGGAACGCCCACACGGGCGGCATACCCAAAAATCAGTCGAGCGCCGATTATCACTACGCAACGGGGCTTGAGAGCCTCTTCGGCTGGCTTTACCTCAAGGGCATGACGGACAGGATCAACGAGCTTTATTCCGAGCTGCGCCGCAGCGACGGTTGATTTTCGGAGGGAAACGATGAATCTCAATAAAAAAAGCGCTCTTCAACTGATCAAAAATAATATAATGTGGGTCATCGGCTGCTCGCTCTACTCGATAGGCGTTTGCTGCTTCGCCGTACCGAATTCCATTGCTCAAAGCGGCTTCACGGGCATAGCGGTGATAGTCAATCACCTGTTTTCGCTGCCCGTAGGTATAGTGAACCTTGCGCTGAATATCCCAATGCTGATACTCATGTGGATATTCCTCGGCAGGCAGCTCGTGGCTCGCACGCTCTGGGTCACGGTGATACTCTCGACGGCGCTCGATGTCTTCGGCGCGATCATGCCGACCTACACGGGCGACACGCTCCTCGCCTCGCTCTTCTGCGGAATTCTCGAGGGCGCGGGGCTGGGGCTGATAACGATAACCGGCGCTACCAGCGGCGGCACGGATATCGTGGCAAGGCTCATCCACAAGAAATGGAAATTCATCACGATAGGCAAGGTCGTGCTCGTTGCGGATGCCCTCGTCATAATCTCCAACATGATAGTTTTCCGCAGTATAGAGAGCGGCCTTTACGCCATAATCACGATATTTGCAAGCACCCGTCTGATCGACTCGATGGTCTACGGCACGGGCAACGGCAAAATGCTGATGATAATCACCGAGAAGCCCGAGGAAATCTCAAAGGCTATAATCACCTCGTCGCACAGGGGCGTTTCGATAGTGCCGGTAGTCGGCGCATACACGGGCGAGAATAAAAATATGCTCATCTGCGTTGCCCGCAGGCACGAGATACCCGGCATAATCCGCACCGCAAAGGCGATAGACCACAAGACGTTTATCATCGTCAGTGAGGCGAACGAGATCCTCGGCGAGGGATTCAATCAGGCGATATAATAAAAAACAGGAGTGTGTATTATGAAAAAAATCCTATGCGCTTTCATTGCGGCGGCTCTGCTGATTCTCGGCGGGTGCGGCTCATCCTCCCCCGTCACCTACGGCAGATATGTCGACACCGAGGCCGAGGCTATGGGCAGGCAGATAATCCTGCGCGAGGACGGCAACTGCTCATTCAGGTATTCGGCGCTCTACAGCCTCTCCTTCAGGGGCACATATGAGGTCGGCGACGGCACGCTCACCATCACAAACAGCGAGGGCAAGCACTTTGTTTTCACCGTCAAGGACGATACGCTCATCTATAAGGCGGACTCCTCCGACAGCCTCGACCTTGAGGAAACCGACGAGCCGCTGAAGGACGGCACGGTATTCGAGCTTCGCAACGCAATAAAATCTTGACAAGCGGCACGGTTTTGATATATAATAATTAAGTTAATACACATAAAGACATAAAGCGAGGTTTTCTAAATGTCCGGCCATTCAAAATGGAGCACTATTAAGCGCAAAAAAGAAAAAACCGATAATCAGAGAGCCAAGATCTTCACCAAGATCGGCCGTGAGATAGCGGTCGTCGTCCGCGAGGGCGGCCCCGATCCCGCGTCAAACTCAAAGCTCAAGGACGTTATCGCCAAGGCTAAGGCCAACAACGTCCCCAACGACAATATCGACAGGATAATCAAAAAGGCTGCCGGCGAAGCAGGCGGCGCCGATTATGAAGAGATAGTCTATGAGGGCTACGGCCCCTCGGGCATCGCAGTTATCGTTGAGACTCTTACCGATAACCGCAACAGGACCGCCGGCGACGTTCGCCATTACTTTGACAAATACGGCGGAAACATGGGCCAGAGCGGCTGCGTTTCGTTCATGTTCTCAAAGCAGGGCGTTATCGTTATCGAGCAAGAGGGCGTTGATGAGGATAAGCTCATGGAGGATGCTCTCGAGGCCGGCGCTACCGACTTTCTGACCGACGACGGCGTGTTTGAAATAAGGACCGAGCCCAACGACTGCGGCGCAGTCCGTGACGACCTCGAAGCTAAGGGCTATTCCTTTGTCTCCGCCGAGGTTGAGTATGTTCCCTCGACCTACACCGCTCTCACCGACCCCGATGACATCAAGAACATGGAAAAGATGCTCGAAATGTTTGAGGATAACGACGACGTGCAGGCTGTTTGGCACAATTGGGAGAACGCCGACGACGCAGAATAATACTACAGCCGCCGCACTCAAACGGCGGCTTTCCTGCACCCTGCCGACTCTAGGAAAGGGGCATAACTAAAGAAAGGAAGGATTACGATGCTGGTTTCAACCAAGGGCAGATACGCCCTGCGGGTCATGCTTGAGCTTGCCCTGAGCAAGGACGGCGAATACAAGAGGCTCGACTCCATCGCAAAGTCGCAGAATATATCGGAGAAATACCTTGAAAGCATCGTCAGCATCCTTGTCAAGGCAAATATCGTTGAGGGTATGAGAGGCCGCGGCGGCGGATACCGCCTGACCCGCAAGCCCGAGGAATACTCCGTCGGCGAAATTCTGCGGCTTACCGAGGGCTCGCTTGCGCCCGTCTCCTGCCTCGACTGCAAGCCGAATAAATGCGAGCGGGCGGCGCAATGTCTCACCCTACCCATGTGGGAGAAGCTCGACAACCTCATCTGCGGCTACCTCGACAGCATCTCTATTGCCGACCTCATCGACCCCTCGGCGTTCGGCGACTACGAAATCTGAATCAAATTTATCCCGACTCGTGCGGCCGAAAAGACCGCTCGGGTCGATTTTTTAAAGAATTTTCAAAAAAGTTCAAAAACCTATTGACAAAGTAGGAATATTGTGATACGATAATCCTATCAAAAGGATATGTTTATGGAGGCTGTCAATCATGAAAGAAAAGGTTTATTCATCAATACAGGATCTTATAGGCGGCACTCCCCTGTTGAATCTGAAGAATATTGAGCAAAAAGAGCAGCTTGGCGCAAGAGTGCTCGCAAAGCTCGAGTACTTCAATCCCGCAGGCTCGGTCAAGGACAGGGTCGCAAAGGCAATGCTTGACGACGCCGAGGCAAAGGGTCTGCTGACCAAGGATTCAGTCATAATCGAGCCGACGAGCGGCAACACCGGCATAGGCCTCGCAAGCGTTGCGGCGGCAAAGGGCTATAAGGTAATAATCGTAATGCCCGAAACGATGTCCGTCGAGCGCAGACAGCTTATGAAGGCTTACGGCGCGGAGCTTGTGCTCACCGAGGGCGCAAAGGGCATGAAGGGCGCTATCGCCAAGGCCAAGGAGCTGGCGGAGGCGACCCCCGGCAGCTTCATCCCCGGCCAGTTCACAAACCCCGCTAACCCCGACATTCACCGCAAGACTACGGGCGTTGAGATCTGGGAGGACACCGCAGGCAAGGTCGATATCTTTGTCGCGGGCGTCGGCACCGGCGGCACCGTCACGGGCGTCGGCGAATACCTCAAGTCAAAGAATCCCAACGTCAAGGTCGTTGCCGTTGAGCCGTCAGGCTCACCCGTCCTCTCGACCGGCGTTGCGGGCGCTCATAAGATCCAGGGCATAGGCGCAGGCTTCGTGCCCGATATTCTCAACACTTCCGTATACGACGAGATAATCACCGTCACCAACGAGGACGCTTTCGCCACCGGCAAGATGATAGGCAGGACTGAGGGCGTGCTTGTGGGCATCAGCTCGGGCGCAGCGGTATTCGCCGCAATGCAGCTCGCAAAGAGAGAAGAGAATAAGGGCAAGACGATAGTCGTGCTGCTCCCCGACACGGGCGACAGATATCTGACAACCCCGATGTTCGCCGATTAACAGAGGAAATTCGAGAAATACGAAAGGAAAATCAAGATGACTATATATGCTGACAACGCCGCAACGACCAAAATGTGTCGCGAAGCGATAGAGGCAATGCTCCCATATATGGATAAGATCTACGGCAACCCCTCGAGCCTGCATTCCGTCGGGCTTGAGGCTGCCCACGCTCTTGCGGGGGTGAGGGAGACCGTAGCCGAATGTCTCGGCTGCTCGGCGAATGAGATCACATTCACCTCAGGCGGCAGCGAGGCGGATAATCAGGCGCTCATCTCCGCAGCGGAGCTCGGCGCAAAGAAAGGCAAGAAGCACATAATCTCCACGGCGTTTGAGCATCATGCGATCCTGCACACGCTCAAAAAGCTGGAGAGCCGCGGCTTTGAAGTAGAGCTGCTGCCCGTGGGCGAAACGGGCACAGTCACCGCCGCTCAGGTCGCCGCCGCTATCAGGGACGACACCTGCCTTGTCTCCGTAATGTACGCAAACAATGAGATAGGCTCGGTCATGCCGATAAGTGAGATAGGTGCCGTCTGCCGTGAGAAGGGCGTGCTCTTCCACACCGACGCCGTCCAGGCGGCAGGTCACCTGCACATCAACGTCAGGGAGCAGAATATTGATATGCTCTCCCTCTCGGCGCACAAATTCCACGGCCCCAAGGGCACTGGCGTGCTCTATGCCCGCAAGGGTATCCGCCTGACGAATATCATCGAGGGCGGCGCTCAGGAGCGGGGCAAGCGTGCCGGCACGGAGAATGTGCCCGCAATAGTCGGCATGGCGGCCGCGCTTAAAAAAACCTGCGAAGAGCTTGACGACAGAGCCGCAAAGACTGCGGCGGTCAGGGATAAACTCATCTCGGAGCTGTCAAAGATACCGCATTCGGCGCTCAACGGCGACCCCGTCAACCGACTGCCCGGCAACGTCAGCTTCTGCTTTGAAGGCATAGAGGGCGAGAGCTTGCTGCTCCTGCTCGACGCAAACGGCATCTGCGCCTCCTCCGGCTCGGCGTGCACCTCGGGCTCGCTTGACCCGAGCCATGTGCTCCTCGCCATAGGCAGGCCGCATGAAGTGGCTCACGGCTCGCTGCGCCTCTCGCTCAGCGAGGATAACACTCTTGAGGAAGCCGATTTCATCGTCAAATGCGTAAAAGAAGCGGTCGAAAGGCTCAGAAACATGTCTCCGCTGTGGAATGAAAAGCTCAGCGGCGAGAGAAAATTTATATTGGAATAAGGAGATATTATGGCTCTTTACAGTGAAAAAGTAATGGATCACTTCTATCATCCCCGCAATGTGGGCGTGATAGAGAACGCCGACGGCATAGGCGAGGTCGGCAACCCCAAATGCGGCGATATAATGAAGATGTACCTGAAGATAGACGACGGCGTTATCACCGACGTCAGGTTTGAGACTTTCGGCTGCGGCAGCGCCATCGCCTCAAGCTCCATGGCGACCGAGATGATAAAGGGCAAGCCGCTGTCGGAGGCTCTGGCAGTCTCAAACAAAGCCGTTGTCGAGGCTCTGGACGGTCTGCCCGCCCACAAGCTGCATTGCTCGGTCCTCGCGGAGGAGGCCATAAAGGCGGCAATTCAGGATTATTACGAGAAAAACGGCATTGAATACGATCATTCGCAGTTTGCAAATTGCGAGACCTGCCCCCACTGCGGGGAATGCGGTCAATAAATCAAAAAGAAAGCGCCGAGGCTCAATCAAGAGCTTCGGCGCTTATTTTATTCTGTCAATCGGGGATAAAGGCGCTCAGTTCGTATCGTCTTGCCCATTTGCCCTCGGCGATATTATCCTTGCACTTCTGTATGACCTCCTCGGTCTTGACGGTGCATTCGTCCCACTCCTTTATGACTTCCTTTGAGTGGTAGCCGGTCACGTCGTAGTGCTCAACGATATACTTGCCGAGGAAATCGGTGTATTTCTCCATGCCGAGCACGTTGAGGTGGTCGCGGTTGTAGAAATTCGTTTTGGTGTCAAGGCCTATCTCCTTGAAGGCGTTGTCATAGTTGCGGAATACATAGCCGTATTCGTTTATCATTGCCTCCATCTTGTCATAGACCTTCATGTGACCCTTGCTGTCGGTGCAATGCGGCCCGCGCACAAAGAGCACATTTTTAAGCCCTATCGACTTGCAGTATTCGAGCAATTCACGCAGGCACTGCTCCGAATAATCGCACATCGGCGGGTTGTATTTCTCAAGCTCCGCCGTCTTGCGGCACATTGCGGAGGTGGCGAAAGCCTTGGTGTAGGAATAACCTCTCAGGCGCAGCGCCATCTTGCCGAGCCAGCCCTTGAAGCAGTCCTTCGGGTGCTTCCAATTTGAATGATACTTGAGGAGCTGATATTTGTATTCGTTCTGCTTCTCGGCGGGTATCATCTGCTCAAGCGTCTCCAGCTTCGTTTCGCCGTCCGGCACGTTATCGAACCAGATATGCATCTTTTTGTAGTTTTTGAGATAATTCTCATAATAGAGGAAGCCGCCGACCTCGAATACGACGAGCTTCGGATTCTGCGTATCGAGAGCCTGTGTCAGCATCGTCTTATAGAGTGACCCCTGCGCCCCCGAATATGACAGAGCGTAGCTCGTGAAGCCGTATTTCTTCCACGCAAGCGGCGAGCTGAAGCCCGTGTAAAGCTCGCTTGCGCCAATCATCAGCACATCTATCGAGTTATTCGGCTCTTCAAAATACCCGCGCACGTGCATGGTGTCCTCGCGGTCTGTCATGCTCAGGAAATCCGTCGCAAGGGCTAAGCAAAAAGCCACTACCAGCGCAAAGGCTGTTGCTTTGATAATTTTTTTCATAACACACTCACTTAAAATTGCATATATACAAAGTCTGCGGGGTTGCATCCCGGACCGTAAACGCCGAGCACCGCGATAAGCATGATAAGGGCGATATATATCGGCCACTGCACTATCGTCGGCTTACGCATGAGCTGCTGCCTGACCTCCTTGCCCGTGTGCTCGCGCACTATCGAGACGATGAGCATCACCAGCGAGCCGAAGATTATCACAAGGTAGTCAAGCCTGTCGAGCTTACTCGGGGCAAGGCAGGCAAAATCGCTGAGATCCGACAGATGGATGTCCGTCACCGAGCGCAGCATCATCTTCATCGCCGCCTTGAAGCCGGGGGCGATATCGAAGTAATAGCCCGCCAACACGAGCAGCATCGTGCGGCCGATCTCAAACAGCCTGTAGAAGAAATTCTCACGGCGTATCCTCAGCGCCTTTGCGAGCTTTTGAGTCCACGGCTGCATCAGGCTCGAGATAAGGATCGCCATGCCGTTAAAGAGGCCGAAAGCCACATATTTCCACGCCGCCCCGTGCCACACGCCGATAACGATAAAGGTTATCAGCGAAGCAATGCTCGTGGGCAACACCTTGCCGAGATGCTTGAGACCGTGCTTCTTGAGCTGCTTGCCCATTTTGAGGAACGGCTTTGAAATGGATATCGGATAGAAAAGATATATCCTCAGCCATTCGCCGAGGGTGATATGCCAGCGGTGCCAATACTCGGTCAGGCTCCTTGAGAAATACGGCTGCCTGAAATTCTGCGCCATGGTGATGCCGAGCATCTCCGCAAAGCCGCGGCAGATATCAATTCCGCCCGAGAAATCCGCATAGAGCTGAATGGCGTACATACACACGGCCATAAGTATATATGTGCCCTTGAAGTCGGAGTAATTGCCCGCGACGAGCTTGACCATTGCCACGGCACGGTCGGCGATAACGAGTTTCTTAAACAGACCCCAAAGTGCGAGAATGCCGCCGCTCTTGAAGCGGTTGTAGTTAAAGTCATGCGGCGCATAGAGCTGATAGGCAAGGTCGCTGTAAAAGGCGATGGGGCCCTGCACTATCTGCGGGAAGAACGAGGCAAAAAGCGCGAACTTCGCCGGATTCTTTGCCGCCCTGAATTTGCCCCTGTAAACGTCTATCACATAGCCCATGGTCTGGAATGTGTAGAACGAAATGCCCAGCGGGAGCACCAATTTGAAATCGGGCATCGCTATATCCAGCCCGACCGCGCCGAGCAGCGAATGCACCGAACGGGCAGCAAAGTCAAAATACTTGAGGAAAGCAAGAATGCCGAAATTCAGTACCAGCACGGCGGCCATGACCGCCCGCTTGCCGCTCTGCACCTTGGCTTTGTATTTCTTGCGCTGTTCCTTATCCCACTGCTCTTTATTCCGCTCAACTGCGGCGGCGCAGTTGACGGTGAGCCTGTCCATGATAAGCCCGCCTATCCACGCCATAGCGGTGGTAGCTATAAGATAAAACGTGTATTTATTGCAGCAAATAATATAGTAGGCGTAGCTCGCCGCAAGGAGCACGGTCCACTGATATTTCTTTGACGGGAATATATAATAAAGTATCAGTACGACGGCGCAAAAGACAAAAAAATTAAATGAAACTATCGCCAACCGTCACACCTCCGCAGGGGAATTCAATATATCCGTGCCGTAGAAGTCGCGCAGCAGCCTATTGCCGCCCCTCTCCGAATGGAGCACTATGCGGGGGAGCTGCCTTGAGAGGAACAGCCCTATGCCCTCCGTCACGGAATAAGCTCCGCACCTGCCGAAGGCGAGCACGTCGCCGACCGAGAGGGCGGGCAGGGTAACTTTACGAACGAGGATATCCGCCGTGGTGCAGAGGCTGCCGCAGAGCGTGTAATCCTCGGTTTTTTCGCCGTGGTCGCCGAGCAGAGTTATCGGCGGCGTCTGCATCGCCATTGTCTGCCCGTAATATTTGAGGTGATTTATTCCGCCGTCGCAGATGACGAAATTCTCGCCGTTATTATTCTTTATATCAGCCGCTGCGGTGAGATAAGTGCCGCAGGGGGAGGCAAGGAATCGGCCGAATTCCACGGTAACGCTGCGCCTTGCGGCGACGGCGGCTATCATTGCGCCCGCCTCGGCGAGCACCGCCATATCGCGCCCCTCGGGGTCGTCGCCGAAGTAATCGGCGGGCAGACCGGGGCCGTATTCGAGCGAAATGCCAGACAGCCCGAAGCGCTCCTCGAGCGTATCCGCAAGCTCCTCAAGCTCGGCAAGCTCCTTTTCGACGACTGCGAGCTTCTTTTTCTGGGTGCCTGAGTAATAATGGATAGCGACGATGTCAACGCCCTCATAGCTGCCTTTTTCGGCAACTGCGCGCTTGAGATTCTCGCTGTCCATGCCGAACTGATTGCCGCTCGTGAGCCTGAGAGCGACTCTCACCCTCTTGCCCGCGGCAAGGGCGGCGACATTGATAAGTCCAAGCTGCCTGAGGCTCTCCGCCGTGAGCAGCTCCGCTCCGTATTCTATAGCCTCGGCGATGTCCTCGCTGCCCTTATTGACACCCGAATACACCACAGTCGAGGGGTCGACGCCCACCCTGCGGCAGATCGCCAGCTCGCCGGGGCTGCAAACCTCGACCCTGTCTATCTCCTCGGGCAAGCAGGCGAGCAAAAACGGGTTCGCCTTTATTGAGTAGCAAAGTGAGGCGCCGCCGATGGCGCTTTTGACATTTTTCGCCCTCCTGCCGAATTCGTCCGCATCAAAGATGAATGCGGGCGTGGCAAAAGACGCGGCTATATCCTGCAATGCTTCCGAATTCATATTATTCATCCTCTAATTCTTTGATAAGCTCTATCATGTTATCTACGGAATTGAAATTCTCGGGCACGAGATCCTCAACGTGAAGCTCGACGTCGAAGGCGTCGCTTATCTCGCCGACAAGGGCGACTATATCAAAGGATTCGAGTATGCCGTCGGTGATAAGCTGCTTTTCATTCTCAAAGTCAACGTCGGGTCTGAGCTCCTCAAGGATAGCCATAAGTTTTTCTCTCATTTTAATTTCTCCTTTTAATAATTTCTCAGTGTGTTCATATCGGTCTTGCCGTTCGGCAGCTTGGGCATTGCCTCGAGCTGCTTCATTTTCCTCGGTATCATAAAGCCGGGCAGGGTCTGACGGAGCGAGAGCGAAAGCTCACGCACGCTCGCCGTGCCTGTATAGAACAGGCATATCGTCTCCTTCTCCCTGTCATAGAGGACGCAGCATTCGGCGACGCCCTCGGTGCGGCAGGCGGCACGCTCGATCTCGTCAAGCTCCACACGGTGGCCGAGATGCTTTATCTGGCGGTCGCGCCGCCCCTTGAACATCAGCTCGCCGTCAGCTCTCATAACGCCGATATCGCCCGTCTTATATATTATCTCACGGTAAGCGGAATTCAGCGGATTTTGGATGAAATCCTTTGCCGTGCGCTCGGGGTCGTTGTAATATCCGAGGGCAAGTATCGGGCCGGATACGCATATCTCGCCCTCCTCGCCGTCGGGGACTGCCGCGCCGTCCTCATTCAGCAGGAATACACGGTAATCGCGGTACGGGCGGCCTATCGGGATAACGTCGCCCTCGTCAACGGTCTCCTTCACCTCATAGTATGTGCAGGAGGCGGTAGCCTCGGTGGGGCCGTATTGATTGACGAATTTAGCCCCCGGCAGGTTGAGCTGCCACATTCTGAGGTATCTGCAAGGCATCACCGAGCCGGAGAAGCATATCTTTTTAAGATATTTCGGCGCGGAGTGCTCAAACGCTCCGAGAGAGGCGGGCAGTGTCAGCGCCGACACGCACCAGCCGACCGCCGTCACTTTGCGCTCGGTCATATAGTCAAAGAGCGCAGCAGGGGTCATAAACAGCTCCTTCGGTATGATAACGGTGGAGCAGCCGCATTTGAGCGGCAGATATATATCACGCACCGCCGCAATATAATCGAGCGGCGACTGATTGCCGAGCACGTCGGATTCGTCGATGCCCATCACCTCGGCGTAGGCGTCAAGGTAGCACATGAGCGAATGATGCGAGGTGATAACGCCCTTTGGTCTGCCCGTTGAGCCTGAGGTGAATATGATATAGAGCGGATCCTCTTCATTCGCTCCGCTCAGCCTTGCGGCGAGCACAGCGTCGTCGGCGGGGCGCTCTATCGCGTCCTCTATAACTATTATTCTTTCATTATCAAAGCCGAGAGCCTTCACCTCGTCAAGGCTTGCCCTGTCGGTTATCAAAAGCTGCGGAGCAAGGGTGCCGAGTATCTGCTCTATCCTTGCGGTGGGGAGCTTGCAGTCGATGGGGGCGTAGAAGCAGCCCGCATACGCCGCCCCGAGGAACGCCGCCGGGGTCAGGATATGTCTGCCGGAGAATACCGCCACGGGTTTGCGAGGCTCGCTTTTCGCCGCGACCGCCGTGCCTATAGAGCGGGCATAGCGGCGCAAGGTGCCGATATCTATCGACGAATCCTTATCCGAGTAAGCCGCTCTGCCGGGGTGAGCCGCAGCGGCCTGCTCAAGCCATTCGGTTATATTTATCTGCATTTTCTTCTCCTTATCTTATGTGTTCCGTATTAAATCATTTGTCACTTTTTTCTGTTTGATTGATTATTGACGCAATGAGGCCGTAATATCACTTTTTAAGCCCTTACATATATTAAAACGAATTTGTTACTAATTTTGTGACTGCAAAATTACAAAATTCTTACAGATTTAAAAATTTTGTAACCGTTTCGTAATATTTGCACCAAAAGGTTACAAAATCCCTACAAAGCCGTCAGGTCTTGCCGGGATCATATATCGTTATTATTGCATATTAAAAATCAGTCAGAATGAGCGTGATATCGTTGACATTTGTGCCTGTCGGGCCGGTCACGATGAGCGAATCGGCGGCGTCCAGCGCAAAATACGAATTGTTATCCAGAAGCTCCGCCTCGGGGTCTACCCCCCGTGAACGCATGAGCTCATATGTATCGCCGTCGGCAATTCCGCCCGCCGCGTCTGTCGGGCCGTCCGTGCCGTCAGAGCCTGCGGAGGCAAAGACGATATTATCTCTGCCTCGGAGCCTGATCGCGGCGGCAAGAGCCATCTCCTGATTGCGCCCGCCTCTGCCGCCCCCTCGGAGGGTGACGGTGGTCTCACCGCCGTAGATATAAGCTCTTTTTCCTTTTATATTACCTATATTATCGAGCTTTTCGGCGGCAACGTCCCTCGCCTCGCCCGTTATATCGCAGGCAAAGTCGGCGACCTCGTAGCCCAGCTCCTCAGCCCGTCTCCTTGCGGCGGAGCAAAGTATCTCAACATCGCCCGCAAAATAATAACCGCCGTCGTTTATCATCATATCCGTGCCGCCGTCAAGGCTCGCAAGCGTTTCGGCGTATTCGGGCAGATACTTTTTGACCGTATCGGCGAATTCCTTGTCGCTCAGCGGCTCTCTGACCGTTATGCCTGAGGCGATAACGCTCCTGTCGTTGCCGAGCACGTCGGAGAGCGCCACTGTGACGACCCGGGCGGGGTAAGCCGCAGCCGCAAGCCTGCCGCCCTTGACGAGCGAGAGCCTGCGCCGCACGGCGTTCACGTCGGAGATATCCGCGCCGCGGGCAAGCAGCCTGCGGGTTATATCCCGCTGCATTTCGGCGGGGATAACGCTCTTCTCGAACAGCGCGCTGCCGCCGCCCGAAAGCAGGACGAGCAGTATTTCGCCCGCGCCGAGACTGCACGCAATATCGAGCGCCGTTTGCGCCGCAAGAATGCTGTTGCCGTCGCTGACGGGGTGCGCCGCCTCAATGACCTCAAAAATATCCGATCTGAAATCGCCCGTGTGACCGTATTTCGTGACCGCAAGACCCTTTGCGATACGCCCGCCGAGCACGCTTTCCGCCGCCCTTGCCATCGGTATCGCCGCCTTGCCTATGCTGAACACGGTCAGATGCTTATCGGGGTCAAGCTTTAATCGTCTCAATATCGCGGCGGTCGAGTCAAACGGGTCTGCCGCGCGGATTGCGGTATTTATTATATCCAAAGCGTCTTTTTTAAGTTGTTCATTCCTGTTCATTGCGCCGCTCTCTCTTAAACATTATACAAAAGCTAACCGTCAGCAGAGCACAGCTGACCCATATTGCCCTCTCGCCGATATGAGCGGTCACCGCTCCGCCTATCCCCGCGCCGACGGCAAAGAGCAGGATAACGCCGAAATACACGACCGCCTTTGCGAGAATCCTCTTGTCGCCGCTGTGGAAATAGGCGCAGAGAGCCTCGGCGCCGTTTTTCATGTTGCCTATGCACATCGTGCTGGCGTAGGCGTGCCCCCTGACCTTGCGGAAGGTCTGCACCTGCATGGCGCAGACGAACGAAACAAGTGCGTTGGCAGCGGCATTAAGCCCCTGCGGCATGAAGCCGACGGCAAAGAGCATTATTATCTCGCAGAGAATGACTATCTGCCGCCAGTGGATCTTCTCGATATTCTTAAACCTATGGTGAACGCTCTCGGCGGCGATTATCCCCGCCAAAAACGCGAGCAGCGGTATCACATAGCGAACCGCTTTTTGAAGATCGCCGTCAAACAGATTGACGCTCATCAACACGATATTGCCCGTCTGAGCGTTCGCAAAGACCTTGCCTCGGCAGCAATATGTATATGCGTCCTGATACCCGCCGGAGAGTATTATAAACAGCGCCGTGCGGAACGCGTCCGACATCTGCCTTCTTTCCTTGTCCATGCCTTCCCCTCCTTACGGCATAAGTATAGCACCTGACGGCATTTTTTACAACACTCTTATTTCTCCTAAAGTACAAAATGATTACAAAACATGAAAGATTTGATGGAGAAAGCCCGATTTTGTAGTACTTTTGTAATTATTTCGTACTTTTGTGTTAACATATCGGCTTTATAATGGTCACAGACCCAGAGAAAGGAACGGAAAAATGAAGTATCGTCTTAAAATCACCGCTCTTATCGGGCAAGGGAGGGTCGGGTAATGCTCTCCTCTCTCATATCCGGCTCGGGCGCACCCGAGCTGACCTCTTTTTTCAGCTTTGATTATATCGTGATCTTTTTACCGATATGCCTGCTGATATACATCTTGACCCCGCAGAAAGCCCGCCGCTATATGCTCCTTGCGCTGAGCTTCGGCTTCTATTGGCTTGTCAGCGGCAAGCTGATAATCTATCTGCTGCTGTCGATATTCTCGGCGCATTACTTCGGACTGTGGCTCGACCGCATCATATCAAAGCGCACCGAGGCGTTGAAGGAAGCCGAAAAAGAGCAGCGCAAAGAGATCAAAAAGGCATATCAGCGCCGCAGCCGAGGCGTGCTTGCCCTCGCCGCCGCGCTGCATCTCGGCACGCTGCTGGTGCTCAAATACTCGGCATTCGCCGCAGCGAACGTCAACTCCCTGCTCGGCTTGCTCGGGCTTGACTTCCGCTTCAACGTGCCGAAATACCTGCTGCCGCTCGGCATCTCGTTCTTCACGCTTCAAGCGGTATCATACCTCGTCGACGTCTACCGTGAAAAAGTCAAAGCCGATGACTGTCTGCCGAGGCTCGCCCTATGGCTCGCGTTCTTCCCGCAGATAACTGAGGGCCCCATCTGCCGCTATTCTCAGACGGCGGAGCAGCTTTGGAGCGTGGGCAGGATTGACTTCTCAAACCTCACCCTCGGGCTTGAGCGCCTGCTCTACGGCATGATGAAAAAGATAGTCGTCGCCGACAGGCTGAATCCCCTTATCAAAGAGGTTTTTGACAATTACAATATGTATGACGGCGGAGTCATCGCCCTCGCCGCCGTATGCTACACGATACAATTATATATGGATTTCTCAGGCGCAATGGACGCCGTGACGGGCATCGCTCAGATGCTCGGCGTTACAATGCCCGAGAATTTCCGCCGTCCGTTCTTCTCAAAGACGATATCCGAATTTTGGAAGCGCTGGCACATAACCCTCGGCGAGTGGCTCAAGGATTATCTCTTTTACCCCGTCACGATGTCAAAGCCGATGCAGCATCTGACAAAAGCCGCCCGCAAGAGGCTCGGCAATCAATACGGCCCGCTGCTCGCAGGCAGCGTCGCGCTGCTCTGCGTATGGCTCGTCAACGGTCTTTGGCACGGGGCTGCGTGGAACTACATTCTCTTCGGCCTCTATCACTTCGTCGTAATAATGGTCGGCAGATTTTTTGCCCCGCTGATAAAACGGAGCAATGAGCGGCTGAAAATCAGCCCCGACTCCGCCCCCTACCGCATCGGTCAGATAATCCGCTCGGATATCCTCATCGTCATAGGCGAGCTGATTTTCCGCGCCAACGGTGCGACGGCGGGCTTTGTGATGCTCAAAAAAGTCGTGACCGATTTCACCTTCTCCGCCTACGGCAGGGAGCTTTTCACCGCCCTCGGAGTTGATATCGGCGACTTTGTCGCGGTCGGCATAACGGTCGCCGTCGTCTTTATCATCAGCCTGCTGAGCGAAAAGGGCGTCAACATCCGCAGCGCTCTGCGTGAGAAGCACCCCGCCCTGTATTACGCCGCGATACTCGCACTGATAATCTACATCGTTATCCTCGGCGCATACGGCCCCGGTTACACACCGGTCGACCCCATCTACGCCGATTTTTGAGGAATCAGTTATGAAAATTACAGCTAAAAACATCTTTCACTCAGCCGCATTTATCGTCGCGCTTGCGACGCTGCTGCTGATAACATCGGTCATGGTCAAGCCACGCTCCATGTCGCAGGGCAACGTGCTTGACGACCCGCTGATCGGCGGTATCATGTCGGAAAAAGAGAATTCGATAGACGTCATTTTTCTCGGCGACAGCGAATCCTACAGCGCATTCATACCCCTGAGCATCTGGAACGAGAGCGGAGTCAGCTCATATGTCTGCGGCTCAACGCTGCAAAAGCTCTGTTATTCATACAAGCTGCTGTCAACGACCTTTAAGCACCAAAGCCCGAAAATAGTCGTGCTCGAAACGGACACGATATACAGCCGATTCTCCGGCGCAAACGTCATCACCTCCAAGGCGCAGGACGCATTCTGCGTTTTCAAATACCACGACCGCTGGAAGTCGCTGCTGCCGAAAGGCTGGCAAAGCTCCGACATCAAGGAGCGGGACGAACGAGCCAGAGGCTATCTCTACAGCACCGCTCAGAACCCCGCCTCGACCGACGGATATATGGCGCCCAGCGACAAGGCGCAGACCGTGCCTAAGGAATGTCTCAAATATATTGAGAAGATCAAAGCTCTTTGCGAGAAGAACGGGGCGCAGCTGCTGCTTGTGAGCGTGCCGAGCACCAAGAATTGGAGCATGGAGAAGCACAACGGCGTTGACGCCCTCGCCCGCCGTCTCGGGCTGCAATTCATAGACATGAACCTGCTGCGGGACGAGATACCCATAGACTGGGCGACGGACACCCGCGACAAGGGCGACCACCTCAACTACTACGGCGCGGCCAAGGTCAGCGCCTATATGGGCAGGTTTCTCGCCGAGCAGGGAGTATTCAGCGACAAGCGGGACGACCCCGAATACGGCGCATGGAACTCCGACGCCGCAGCTTTCCTTATGATAAATCATTGACTGCCGAAATTTAATTTTACTTGATTTAATTGCCGATGCGGTGTATTATTTAATTGCCGCTATCGGCAATTTTTATGAACGGAGAATTCGCCATGGATAAATATGCAAGGCTCAGATATCAGCCGTGCCTGCCCCTCGGGCGCGACGGCAGGAAAGTGACCGCTTCACCCGAGCACGCCGCACTCTCAAGGAAGGCCGCGGGTGAGGGCATGGTGCTGCTCAAAAATATCGGCGGCGCTCTGCCGCTGAAAAGAGGCGAGAAAGTCGCTCTCTTCGGCAAGGCGACCATCGAATACATAAAGGGCGGCGGAGGCAGCGGCGACGTTTACACCGCCTATGTCCGCAACATCTACGACGGCTTTGCCGAGAAAGAGGCCGAGGGCAAGGTAAGCGTCTATATGCCCACGGTCGAATTCTATAAGGAATACGTCAAAGAGGAGAGCAAAAAAATACCGACCCGCGCTCAGATCGAGAAGATCTGGGATAAGGTCAACGCCATGGACTTCTGCAAAGAGAAGGACGATATAATCTATGACACCTTTGCGAGCATGCATGTGCGTGAAGCCGCCGTGCCCGACGAGCTTATAAACATCGCCGCCGAGAACGCCGACGTCGCGGTGATCACTCTCAGCCGTTTCTCCGCAGAGGGAGTTGACCGCAAGCCCATTGACAGCGATTATTATCTCTCTTTTGAGGAAAAAAGCCTCATCGACAGATCCTCAAAGGCCTTCAAAAAGACGATAGTTGTGCTGAATTCGGGCGCCGTGGTCGACTGCGAGCACTTCGCCGATAACGATAAAGTCCAGGGCATACTTTTCGGCTGGCAGGGCGGCCTTGAAGGCGGCGCGGCTGTTGCCGATATCCTTTGCGGCGACGTCTGCCCCTCAGGCAAGCTCGCCGACACCATCCCCGTTTCATATTACTCATATCAGAATGCCGAGGAATTTCTCACCGGCTTTGAGCACCTCGACTACTACGACGATATCTATGTCGGCTACCGCTACTTCGAGACCGTACCCGGCGCCGCCGAAAGAGTGCGCTACCCGTTCGGCTTCGGTCTTTCATACACGGATTTTGAGCTCAGCGGCGTACTTTGCGGCGAGACAGACGGCAAAATCGTCGTCTCCGTCAATGTTAAGAATATCGGCTCCGTGCCCGGCAAGGAGACCGTGCAGCTCTATTACTCCGCTCCCCAAGGCGTACTCGGCAAGCCCGCAAAGGAGCTTGCGGCCTTTGCCAAAACTCATCTGCTGAACCCGGGCGAGAGCGAAACTCTCGCGCTCAGCTTCGACATCGCCGATATCGCGAGCTTCGACGACCTCGGCAAAGTAAAGAAAGCCGCCTATGTGCTTGAGCCCGGCAAATATTCCTTCTATCTCGGCAATTCGGTCAGAAACGTCGAAAAACTCGACTACGAATACACCGTTGAGGACGATGTCGTCGTCAGGCAGGCGAGCGGGCTGCTGCGCCCGTTCAAGCTCGGCAAGCGCATGGTTGCCGACGGCAGCTTTGAGCCGTTGCCCATGGGCGAGCCGAATTACCCCGTCGGCGAAGCGGCAGCGATCGAGGCAAACGCCCCCGAGCAGACAGTCATGTTTGACGACGTCGGCGAGAAGATATTGCTCGACGAATTTATAAAGCAATTCACCGTTGACGAGCTTATCGACTTTGTCGGCGGGCATCAGAATCAGCCCGGCGTCTGCAACACCGGCGCTTTCGGCGGCCTCAAGAGGCTCGGCATTCCTCCCCTGCCGACGGCGGACGGCCCCGCAGGCCTGCGTCTGAACGCTCAGACGGGCGTATCCACCACGGCATGGCCCTGCGCCACGCTCCTCGCCTGCACATGGAACACCGAGCTTATCCGCGAGGTCGGCGCCGCGGGCGGAGCGGAGCTTAAAGAGAATAACCTCGCCGTATGGCTCCCCCTCGCCCCCGCCATGAATATCCACCGCAACCCGCTCTGCGGGCGCAACTTTGAGTATTTCTCGGAGGATCCCCTCCTTGCGGGCAAATGCTGCGCCGCCGAGGTCAGGGGCATCCAGTCAAACAAGATCGCCGTCTCCATTAAGCACTTCGCCTGCAACAACAGGGAATCCAACCGTTTTGAGTGCGATTCGAGAGTGTCGGAGAGGGCGCTCCGCGAGATCTATCTCAGAGGCTTTGAGATCTGTGTGCGTGAGGCCGACCCGTGGACTGTAATGTCCTCCTACAACCTCATCAACGGCAACCACACCTCGACGAGCTATGAGCTGCTGACAGAGATGCTTCGCGGCGAATGGGGCTTCAAGGGCATGGTCACGACCGACTGGGGGGTTCACAGCGCCCACTCGGACGAGATCAAGGCAGGCAACGACCTCAAGATGGGCGACGGCGACCCCGCTGAGCTCCGCGCCGCATACGAGAGCGGCAAGCTCACACGAGCCGACCTTGAGAAGAGCGTGCGCCGAGTGCTTGAGCTTACACTTAAAATGGCGGACTGATACACATCAAATAACAAGCAACGACCCCGACGGTTTGAAGCCGCCGAGGTCGTTCTTTTTGCAATTATGCCATTTTGATATGCTCGAGGGTCAGCGCCGCATTTACAGAATTTGAAGTCGTGAGCACTCACGCTCCCAGGCATCTCGCCGCACCTCCCGCAGCGTATCTTATTTGACTTTATCTTTCGCATTTCACTCATTCCAATGATTCAATTTTGGCAGATTTTCCCCAAAATAAGCCCTCGCCTGCTCCGGCGGCCAATTCTCATTCGACATATGCTCCACGAGGAAATCCGTAAGCTGCTCAAGGCTCGTGTAGACAAAATTACCGTCGTTGTAGCACCATTTGCAGTATTCCTCGTTGAATTCGCCGTCAGGCTTCTTGCTGATGGTCGAGTCGTCAAGCGGCATACCGCAGCACTGGCAAATAAGCTGCCTCGGCGAACCAAGAAGCGTATTTATCGACACGTCAAACAGCTTGGAAAGGAGCTTTAGCGTCTCGGTATTCGGCACGGTATCGCCCGTCTCCCAGCGTGATACCGCCTGACGGGTAACAAACACCCGCTCCGCAAGATCGTCCTGAGACATATGGTTCTTCGTCCTGAGCTCAAGTATTATATCCTTTGTTTCCATTCAAATCACCTCAGCAGTATTGTATCACATACCCCGCAGCCCCGCAAGCAACAGACAGTTGCGGGGTCGAATTGCATGGTAATCGGCGTTTTGACTCGCCGGAGAATTCTCTCGAGCTTTTATTATGCCTATTGCCTTTGAGACCCCTACAGAATTACACTGCTCTCAAACTTGCCCTGCTCCCATGCTATAAGCATAGCGTTTGAGACCCCTACAGAATTACACTGCTCTCAAACAGGAAACCAAGAAGGGTTGTTGGATAGCCCGTTTGAGACCCCTACAGAATTACACTGCTCTCAAACAACGGCGACGTTGATTACACAAGCCCGGTTGTTTGAGACCCCTACAGAATTACACTGCTCTCAAACCAACTTCCTTTACTGAACGAGCGGCACCAAGTTTGAGACCCCTACAGAATTACACTGCTCTCAAACCTTGCCGCTACACTATCGCAAAGGGGGTCTGTTTGAGACCCCTACAGAATTACACTGCTCTCAAACAATAGCCATATCATACGCTATAGTAACTTTGTTTGAGACCCCTACAGAATTACACTGCTCTCAAACCTTGCCGCTACACTATCGCAAAGGGGGTCTGTTTGAGACCCCTACAGAATTACACTGCTCTCAAACCGTTCTGCTTGTCAGAATTTGTGACGAAAAGTTTGAGACCCCTACAGAATTACACTGCTCTCAAACGGCTAACTATCTGAGTATTTCTATCAGCTAGTTTGAGACCCCTACAGAATTACACTGCTCTCAAACGGCTGTGGGTACTGTGTTTACAGCACCCGAGTTTGAGACCCCTACAGAATTACACTGCTCTCAAACTAAATCCCGAGACTGTCAAGCTGCCGCTTAGTTTGAGACCCCTACAGAATTACACTGCTCTCAAACATTCGGAGGTAGAAGAATGAGCAGATATAAGTTTGAGACCCCTACAGAATTACACTGCTCTCAAACCGGCGCCTTGGTCAAGGAGTAATCTCGCTTGTTTGAGACCCCTACAGAATTACACTGCTCTCAAACCATTCATCAATTGAACATGATATTTGATTCGTTTGAGACCCCTACAGAATTACACTGCTCTCAAACCCTCCACGCAACGCAATCGACAAAATCGGTGTTTGAGACCCCTACAGAATTACACTGCTCTCAAACAATCATCAGGCAAAGACAACATGAGGGATAGTTTGAGACCCCTACAGAATTACACTGCTCTCAAACACAAGCGCAATTATCTCTACCATGTTCTTTGTTTGAGACCCCTACAGAATTACACTGCTCTCAAACCTCAAATCCCGATTTGAAATCAAAATTTCAAACAAAACGAACTGCAATCGTCCGAGATTGAGGCTCAGGGGTCACAAACATGTCACATTATTAAACAAAGATCGCTATCGACAACGAGCCTGATTTCGTTAGGAATCCGTTCATGCTCAAAACCCTCTATCATAATCAAATGATAGCCGTGAGAGAGAACGGTCGCGGCAAAAAGCTCGGCTTGCTTGTCTGATATATAGCAGCGAAGATTTACCGTAACAAACAATTTTTTGCCGATAAATTCGGTTATCAGCTCGAAATAATCAAGCACATTTTCCGCCAGGCTGTCGTGCGAGCTTCTTACGGTGATACCGGACGCCTTTATTATAGCGCCTATATCAATTTTTGTAAAGTCAATATCGCAAGAATAATCAAATGCGAGGGAATCCAAAAGCGCCTCTACTCGGCTGACTGTCTCCGCCGTGCGAATATAGAAATCATCCGAGACCGCCTTTGACTCGAGATCGGCGGCAATTCTTGAAACAATGGTTTTTGAATTCAGCTCAAACGGAACAAAGCTGTCAAGAAGCTCCAGATTTTTTGATATTGAAATTATTTTATCGCTCTGCGACAAAACACTCACGCCGTCATTCCCCGACAGCTGCGACCGTATATCGCTCAGCACAGATGTAAAAAGGGGCTGATTTTCGATCACCAAAGTGTTGACCTTACCGCATTCCGTATCAAACACAAAGTCAATGTGCGGATAAACAAATTTCAAAGAATCACCAACCGTTCTTCCGAATCTATAATATCGGAGTGATAGCTGCCGACGACAAAGTCCATCTTGGAGAACTGCTTTTCCGTCACGGTCAACGTCTGCACTATACCCTTCTCCGGCTTATTCCTATGAATAAGATTTCTGACGGAATTCTCAACGGACGGCGTAGTCATCAGCTTTGTATAGACCGACTCCTGCATCATTATGAAGCCGTTCTTCAGCAACGCTTTCCTGAAATGCCGGTATGCCCGCTTATCCTCGTTGGTCTCGGTAGGCAGATCAAAAAATATAATTATTCTCATAAATCTAAAGCTGCTCATATGTCAATAACATAACCGTCATCCTCATCGATCTGATAATTCTTGATTTCGGACGCATCGCCGTCATTTATCGCATCAAAAACGCTACGGGTATAAATCTTGATCGCATCCGATACGCTGCGAGTAGAATTATCTATTCGCACGCTTTGCTCTAAAATATGCCACATCGAATGCTTTTCATTTTTATCAAAGAATTCCGGCTTAAAGTCATAAACAAAGCGGTCAACGAGAATGCGAAACGGCTCCATCAGGTCGCAGCTGAGATTAAAATGGTTAAACATATTGTTGTGAAATATCCCGAGCTGCGTCAAATAGCCGTTGGCGCTGACCTCGCGGTTAAAAGCGGACAGTATAAGGCTGTAGCCGTAATTCAAAGAGGCATTAACGGCATTGTCGGCGCTCCTTGTGAAATCCATGCCGAAAAGCGCATTAAAATACACCTTTGCGGCGTGTCCCTCACGATTTGTGGCGTCGAGCAGCTCGACATTGCCGATATATGATTCGATAAGCTCCGATTCCTTTTCTTTGCCTGTTTCATACAGAAACGCGGCTTGCTTGCGGATCTTCTCGGTTATTATCTCACGCCATATTACGGCCTTGACCTCGTCGCTCCACGCCACCTGAACCCTTATCTTGGCGGTGCTGTCATGGCTGCCGTGATGAGGTATCAGCTCGGCCGTCGGGCTTCTTTTGGAGTCGCAGAAAATCACCTTGACCTTTTTATCGATCAGCGCCTCTATCAGGCAGCCGGTCAGAGAGACCGCAGGGTTCTCAATAACGAGAATCGCGATCTCATCAAGGAGGATCCGCTTTGTCTCCTCACCTCTGACCACCATAAGCCCCATTTTATAATCGAGCTTCGCCTGATTTGATATTATGACTGTACGCCAGCTCATAGCAGCTCAAGCAGATTGCCCGAAGTGCGCTCCCACAGTCCGGAGGCGGAGGGGTCAATTATTCGGACATCCTTGTAGTACTTTTTCCAGTTGGAAATTGCTGTGCTATGTTTGGTGGAAGCGGCATCAGAGTCTCCGCCTATTTCTTTGAAATTACACCCTCCCGAATTACGGCGAAACACTCGATGGATGTCTAAAAGTTGCTTTACCTGCGCCTTAATATCAAGTTCAATAAATATATCTCTACTTTTTTTCAATAATTCAAGAGGATCATTAATCCGCTTTTTAAATATTGAATTCTCCAGCTTATCAATATAGATATCATAAAGCTCCAGATTCTTTTCGGCAGAGATCTTATCATATTTCTCACTGAAATGATACTCCGGATTTTTGGCTGTCTTTTCGGCAAACTTCTCGAGCTTTTTAAGATAAGACTGCCAAAAGCCGTTTGCTGAGAATTGAGTTGCAATTTCGACCTTTATTTTTTTCCCTCCGCTGTTGTTTGCCGTAACCCAAACTCGCAGTCCGTCAAGCGACAACATGGTATTTATTTTCCACGGTCTCATGCCGAGCGGGAACGAAACCTCGTCAACGGGCTTGCCGAGAATGCGCCTTAGCCTATCAAAGGTGTATGTGCGCGCAAATTCGGCGTCGGCAAGGAATTCTTTGCCGTAAAGCAGCTCCACCGACATAATGATTATCTCCGATTTCCTGCCCGCCTTGTATCTGACGGGGATAAAGAACATTACCGCCGGTTTATTATATCCGCCGTACTTCTCCGTGGGAAGATCTTTCTTTAACGGCGTCAAGCCCTCGGAAGCGGGAAGCGGATTTTGGTCAAAGAATCCTCCGTGCCTCATAAAAGAATACTTCGTAACATTAGCGTTATTCTTTACAGCATTCGCCTTTACTTTCGCAAGCATCTTTTCGCCGTCCCAGACGGTCTCTCCCGCGCAGACAAGGGGATGTGTAAATATCGTCCTTGTCTTTACGCTGTAGTTTGAATCGACGCTGAACCAGCTTCTGTTGAATTTCATTTTATAAACATTTCCGACGACAATATTCAAATAAGCGTCGACCGCATGGTGCAAATCATTAAACAGCCTCGATTTAAGGAGATCAAATTCCTGCCTGAAATCCGAGACAAGCCTCGCCTTGCTGTAAACGATATCGGCGTCGGGGTAACACTCATGCAGCAGATTCGCCACAGCCTTGGTCGACTGCGAGGTTTCAGTCAGCTGACGGTTGATGAAGCCGTATTTCTCCTCTGCGGTGAACCCTGTGGCTCTCGTAAGACGCTTGTATTTCTCCTCGCTTATGAATTCGTGATCCTTCAGGTAATGCCAGAATCCCGCCATGTTTCTGCGAATGTCGGATGATATCGGGTAAACATCGTCCTTTATTCCGTTTATATTGCTGTCAACAAGCACTTCATTATTGATAATGCTATCGTCCTTTATATATGCCTGCGGATAAATATGCTCTATGTTATAGAGCCCGGAGCCGAGCTCCTCGAGCTTTATAGCCTTGCCTGTGTAAAGGCATCTGCCGAGCTGCATATAATAAAGGAAGAGACGGTCGCTCTGGAGCTTATTGTCAGCCAAATCGCCCATTGACTCTATCTGCTCTCTGAGCATTGGCACATCCTCGCAGCTGCACTTATCATAAAGCTCCAGGATCTGCTGCTTTCTCGTCTTTGTGCGTTTCCCCTTTTGCTCGTCTGTCGCCCCTCTTGTGACCTCGATAAAGATCTTATCCGGTTTGCCGAACGCTTTCTCCACATCTTTGACTATGGCAAGAGTGCGATATATCGGTCTGCGCACGGAATTGGAAATATACATCTCATCCAAACGGGCTTGAAGGGTCTTAGGATTTTTGCAATAATAGTCAGCCTTGAACGCTTCGATTTCGGCTTTGAATGTGAATCTGCTGTTATCGGCAATTATCTCCATGAGATTATACTGTGTTTCCCAGAGTGCGCCGATAACGGTCATGACTTCCCCTGTTTCCTTGCAAACTCCCTCCATACCGCAGAGCAGGGTGCGTGAGAGCCTGCCGAAATCCTTGAATTTCAGCGAACAAATATATTTGCGATCGGTTTCGCTTATATTAGGATATTCTTTCTCAAGCCATTTCTTAAATCTCGCCTTATCCTCCGAATAGGTTAACCGCTTGATTATTTCCTCTGCGTCCGCCTCCGTGATCACCGAGGAGCCAAGCAAATTCTTAAAAGCAATTTGCGGCACCAGATTTGAATTGATATTTATATCTATACCGCTGACTGTGTCTTCATCGCCATTTGCAATAATATTTTCGCGAATCAGATACTCCAGAAGAGATTTTTTTGTGACCTTCTTTTTTGCAAGGAATAATTCATTATATATACGCTGCTTCAGTTCAACGGAGATCCTTTCGCCGTTTATCCTCAGGTTATTAATCTCATTGAGCACGGTGAATTTATGATAAAGCAATGAATCCTTCGGCAAAACGGGCTCACCGGGAAGATGTGAGCAGGTGTTGGTCATGCAATCAATGAATTTCTTTTCACTGGCATCAAGGTCGACCATTTTTTCAAAGTTCCATGGATATATCTTCCCAGCCTTCCTCTCAAGCCACGCCCGGTCAGAGTTCGGATTGAGCGGACCCACAAAATACGGCACGCGGAAGGAGAATACGGACTCTATCTTATCCGCCGCGGCCAAGCCGTCTTCATCCGCTTCGGCGAGAAACGGGAGATAACCCGCAGCATTTTTTAATATACGGTCAAGCTCATACCAATAAAGCTGCTGCGGGATCACTCGATTGTCGCTATCCTTTTGCTTCGGCATAAAGGTGCAGGCTTCAAGCCTCGCAAGCATATCGTCAAATTTTTCTTTATCCTCATCTTTGGGGACGATGCCCTTAACAATACCGAGAATATACTTTGAAAAATCCTCCTTGTTTTTCTTTTTAAACTTGTCGCATTCTTTTTCATCGGTATGATAAACATAAGCCGCGTAATTGCTCTTATCCGTGTCGCGGAAAACTTCACGATATTTTTCGGGTCTGTATTGAGCTATCAAATCCTTCAGGAGACGCAAATCGGCCTTGTGCCGCTCATATACGGCAACCTTTGCCTCGGAGATACAGGAGCCGTCGGCGAGAATATCGGCAAGCACAGCCCAGTCATATATCGAGCGCATCAGCGACAGCAGCTCGAAATCATCGCCCAAAGCTGCCGCTGAGGCATCATATTTTTCATCGTCCATGCCGAGCGATATGCTTTCCATTTCCGCATATTCATCGTTTTGAAACAGCTCTTTCGGCTTAACCTTACCGCCCGCAAGCAAGCCGACTATAGCTTCGCGGCTGAACGGAAAATCCTCACTCGCCTCTTTGGACGGCTTCTCCGTGCCGTAAAGGAATTTTACAAGGGCTTTTTTCTTAGCAGTCACCGTGCTTTTGACTTTAAGTTTTTTCCCAAGTTCCGCAGCGTCACATTCGCGCCAAGGGAAAGCATACTCATTGTCGCTGAAATAATTCATGAAGCCTTCATAAACAATGCTGAAATCCTTGATGGAGGCAAGATTATCCTTGCTTACATTGCTCAAGAAGTGGCCTCTGTGGGCAACAAGCCATGCACAGGCAAGATACACCAGCCTGACATCATGAGGCTTCGAATCGGTCATAAGCTCGTATATCAAATGGTGTATGGTCGGATAATCCTCATGATACTCTCTGTCTGTATAACCGACATCATTAAAAATCGTATATGCCTCGCCCGCCTCCTCACGATAGAGCGCCGCAGCCTGAAGCCTGATATAGAATTTCGGGTCAACCTTAGCGATTTCCCCGGCAAAAAGCTCACGGATCAGCTGCACTCTCTGCTGCCTGCGGTCAAGCCGCCTCCTCGCCGTGCGGAAGGAGCGACGATTCGCTTTAGGAGCCGCCGCATCAAACAGCGTCACGCCCCATGCGGGCTTCCCGTGATATTTCAGGATATTATACTCCCCGTCAGTCACAGCATACCCCACCGAATCCGAGCCTATATCAAGCCCAAGATAGATTTTTTCGCCTTGCATATTGACAACCGCCTTTCTTTGTGGTAATATATAAATACAGTTTTGTAGACCCCTACAGAATTGCACTGCTGAGTTCAAATAAAAGTTAACTCAAATCGCCGACCGTTTCGGGTTCGGCCGCACATGGTGTGCATCAAGGGCTTCTTAAGTGAAGCCCTTTGTTTTTTATCTTCCGGGGCGTCGCTTTTACTGTACAATATTTTTACCTTACATAATATCTAAAAACAATTCTAAAACCAGTATAGCAAACTTTTCCGGCAAAAGCAAGCATAAAATGCTTTTTACACAATATAGCGACAAATTTGGGACTTTGCTTTGCAAATTTGCCTGGCCAATCAAATAAAACGGCTGAAATATGTCAAAACAGCAGCAAAAAAAGCCTCCGCATAATCATAATGCGGAGGCTTCGTTTTATGCTATGATTCAAATCTTTTTTGCACACCAGGCGGCGATATCGTTATAGACCTCGTCTTTGCCGACCTCGTTGAGGATCTCGTGCCTCATATGCGGATAGAGCTTGAGGGTGACGTCCTTTTTGCCCGCGAGCTTGAGGTCGTTATAGACCTGCTTCACGCCTGCGCCGTACTGACCGACGGGGTCGTCCTCGCCTGCGATAAGGAATATCGGCAAGCCCTCGTAGACCTGCTCAAACCAATCCTTGCCGGAGACTCTGTTCAGCACGGTGAAGAGATCTTTGTATCCGGCGGCGGTGAAGAGGAAGCCGCAGTATTTATCGGCAATATACTTCTGCACCTGATCGGGGTCGGAGGTGAGCCAGTCAAAGGGAGTGGCGGGGTTCTCGACCTTTTTATTGTAGGTGCCGAATGCGAGCTTGTCGATAAATTTGCTCTTGTGACGGCTGCCCTTTGCCTTGGCAACGGCGCCGGCAATGGTGATAGCGATGGGGGCGGCGGGATTCCTGCCGCTCGTGCCGCAGATAATCGCGCCCTTTATGCGCTCGTCGCTGCCGTAACGGCGAATATACTCTCTGGCGATGAAAGAACCCATGCTGTGACCGAAGAAGATAAGCGGCAGACCGGGGAACTCAGAGGTTATAAGCTCGGTGAGCGCTCTTTCGTCCTCAACGAAGGCGTCCCAGCCGTTTTTCTCGCCGAAATAGCCCAGCTCCTTATCGCTCTTGGTGGATCTGCCGTGGCCGACATGGTCGTCAACAAGGACGGCAAAGCCCTTGCCGCAGAGGAATTTTGCGAAATCCTCATAACGCTCGCCGTGCTCCGCCATGCCGTGAACTATCTGGAATATCGCCTTCGCACCGTCGGCGGGCACCCAGCAGCGGGCAAAAACATCGGCAACACCCGATTTTGAGGGAATACTGTACTCTTTTCTGATTATCTCCATTATATTCACCCTTTCCTTAGAATCGTTTTCATGTTTATTGTACCATTAAAGCTTTGAGAATGCAACCCTGAAACGCTTTCGCAGAATTATTCCGAGCAGCGAGGCGGCGGCTATCTTGATGCAGTCGGCGGGGATAAACGGAATTACGCAGGTCGCAAAAGCGGCGGCAACGGCGGTCTTGGTCTGGAAAACATACCATGCCGTGCCCGCAGCGTAGCAGACAGCAACACCGAGCACCATCGAAAGAGGATAGACGAATTTTTTATTCTCGAACTTGCCGATGAGCAGCGCAATTATAACGGCGCAGGGAATATAGCCGATTATGTAGCCGCCTGTAACGCCGATCAGCTTCTGAAATCCGCCCGCAAAGCCAGAGAAAACAGGCAGACCGAAGGCGCCGAGCAGAATATAGAGGCAGACGGCGGTGACGGATATCTTGAAATCAGCGACGGCGGCGACAAGCATCACCGCAAAGGTCGCAAGGGATATCGGAATAGGCCCCGCAGGGAAAGAAACGGGGGCAAGAATGCAGATGAGAGCCGTCAAAACGGCGCAAAATGTCATTTTCTTGATTTTCATAGTCCTGTTTTTTGTAAAGCTATGCAGCTTTACAAAGTTGCCTTTCTGTATGTATTTTTGATATTCGAGAGCACTATTTCGTTGATATACACCGAATTTTCTCTCAGCGCCGCAATTACCGCTCCGATCTCAGGCGTAAAGTCTAACAGCTTTACACGGTCTTTGTAATCTTCGCCGAGCTTTTGCGTGAAGATTTCACGATACAACTCGCTGTTTTGAAAAATTCCGCCCCAAAGCCCTATCGGGGAGCCGCTTTTTATACGGTCAAGCAGGCTCTTTGCCGTCGCCGCAAGCTCCGCAGCTTCTCGCTCGAGGATATCCAGCGCTGCCGTGTCGCCCTCCTCGGCTTCGCCTATCACCTTCTCGGCAAAGGCGGCGGTAGCCTTCCTGCTGACGGTCTTATCATAGTACAGCTCTATCAGTTCATATATATCAGTGATACCGAAATAGTCAAGGCAGGCGGGCAAAAGCGCGGTCCGGACGCCGCTGCCCTCGGCTGCTCTTATCGCAGCCCTTATGCCGCTGAGCGCTATCGAGTAGCCGCTGCCCTCATCGCCGAGGATATATCCCCAACCGCCTGCGTGGCTGACCGAGCCGTCCGCATTGCGGATGACCGCCATTGAGCCCGTGCCGCTTATCACCGCGCCGCATTCCCCGGGCGCATTCAGCGCCTCAAGAGCTATGTAAAGATCGGAGTTCATTATTATTTTATTACATCTTACTATGTCTCCGCAAAATTCACGGGTCGTTTTTTCATCGGCTCGCTCGTTCAGGGCGGACATTCCTATCACGGCGCATTCAAATTCATCAACGCCGAGCCTTGAAATAACGGCTTTCAGGTTCTCACGGGCTGTTTCACGCCCGACGGAGTAATAATTTATACTCTCGCCCGTGGCTTCGGCTATGAAACGCCCCTCGCCGTCGAACACCGCCGCAGTGGTCTTGCTGCCGCCGCCGTCGACGCCCAGATAATACTTTTTTTCATTCATTTTATCACCCGATTTATTTAACAAATTATACATTCTTTTGTCTCACGCCCGTAATATCTCGCTGGTATTATAAGGGTGCAGTAAAGCAAAAATACAAAACGAAAGGGATGATCATATGGAGAAGACGGGCAATCAGCAGTGCATAATGGTCTGCGTAACACCGCAGAGCGCCTGCTCAAGGCTTATCGCCGCAGGGGCACGGATAGCGAAGGAAAAGGGCCTGCCGCTGAAGGTCATCAGCGTTTTCAGAGAGAGCAGCGGGCTGAACGCCAACGCAGGCGGAGCGCTCGAGACCCTCTATGAATGCGCCAGAGCCTATGACGCGGGGATGGATATCTACTTTAACGACAGCCCTGCGCTGGTGGTTGCAGTAGCTGCGAAGAAAAGAAACGCCGCAACGCTTGTGACCGGCTTCCCTGCCGAGGGCAGCAGCGGATTCATCGCAAGAGTCCACGAGATATTGCCCGACCTGCCCGTAACAATGGTAGACGAGCAATCAAACGAATACAAAATAATTCCTATTGATAAAAAAGATATTGAAGCTGCAAGGCGTCTCAGCGCAGCCTCAGTTCATTGATATCCCGCCGGCGAAAAGTCTGTTGACCGCTCGCCTGAGCGAATCGAATTCCTCGCCCGCAAGGGCGGGGTTTTTTTTGAGCAAATTTACCGCCGCGGCATGAGTTTCGCGTATCGCCTCGGTGTCGGTCATCATATCCGCAATTTTGAGCTCGGGCAGACCGTGCTGCCTTGAGCCGAAGAAATCACCGGGCCCGCGCAGTTTCAAATCTTCATCGGCTATTTTGAAGCCGTCCGAGGTGGAGGTGAGGATAGACAGGCGCTTCTGCGTTTTTTCGTCCTTTGCGTCGGATATCAGGATGCAGGTGGAGCGGTGGGAGCCTCTGCCGATCCTGCCTCTGAGCTGGTGGAGCTGCGATAGGCCGAATCTCTCAGCGTTCTCTATGACCATTATGACGGAATTCGGCACGTCGATGCCGACCTCGATCACCGTTGTGGAGACCAAAAGCTGCGTTTCGCCGCAGGCAAAGGAATCCATGACGGCTTTTTTATCGGCGGGCTTCATCTTGCCGTGCAGCAGCCCAAGCCTGAAGCCCTTGAAGAAGCCGTCGGCAAGCTCTTTATACAGCCCCTCGGCGGCGGTCAGCTCCGAGACCTCCTCCCCCTCTTCAACGAGGGGGCAGACTATGTAGCCCTGGAGACCGTCGCAAAGGTGCTTTTTGACATAGCCGTAGGCGCGCTCACGCAGCTCGCTGCCGACAAGGTAGGTCTCGATCTTTTGCCTGCCCTTGGGCATCTCATCAAGCACGCTGAGGTCAAGATCGCCGTAGATTATCAGCGCCAGAGTCCTCGGGATGGGCGTTGCGGACATGACCAGCGTGTGCGGCGAGCCGCCCTTGGCGGACAGAGTGCTGCGCTGATTCACACCGAAGCGGTGCTGCTCGTCGGTTATGGCGAGGGCGAGCGAATTGAATTCAACATCCTTTTGGATCAAGGCGTGCGTGCCGATAACGAGCGAAATCTCGCCGCTTTTAAGCCCCGCTTTGATCCTCCGCTTCTCTGCTGCGGGGGTCGAGCCGGTCAGCAGAGCGACGGAGATATCGGTATTCTCAAAGAATTTTGTCAAAGTTTTATAGTGCTGCATTGCGAGCACTTCCGTTGGCGCCATAAGGGCGCTTTGGCAGCCGTTCATGGCGCAGTTATATATCAGCGCCGCGCCGACCGCCGTTTTGCCCGAGCCGACGTCGCCTTGCAGCAGTCGGTTCATCGGCACGCTGTGGCTCATATCCTCCGCTCCTTGAGCGACGGCTCGCCTCTGAGCGCCCGTCAATTCAAAGGGCAGAGCAGCAATGAAATCGGCGGTGTAATCGCGTTCCATTGCTATAGCCGTCCCCTTGCGGTTCTTGGATTTAAGGCGCATAAGCCCCAGCTCAAGCAGAAAAAGCTCCTCGAATATCAGCCGCCTGCGAGCCTCGGAGAGCATATCGGCGCTCTGCGGAGCGTGGATATTCTCAAGCGCGTCACGCAAACCCATCAGGCAATAGGCGGAGCGGATATTCTCCGGTATCGGGTCCTCGATATCGCCGCATTCCTCGAGCGCACGCCGCACGAGCTTCTCTATGGCCCGTGAATTCAGCCCCGCGGTCTGTGGATATATCGGTCTCAGACCCGTGCCGCCGTCAAACTCGGCAAATTCCGGCGAGACCATCGAGCGAAAGTAGCCCTTGCCCGTCACCTTGCCGAAGAAAAGATATTCTTTGCCCGCCTCAAGGCGTTCGGCGGCATATTTATTATTGAAAAAAGTTACCTCGAGCAGCGATTCGCCGTCGGATATCTCGGTCTTATAGAGGGTCATGCCCTTGCGGATGCGGTGCTCGCGGCAGCGTGAGCCGACAAAGGCGCGGATGCAGACATTCTCGCCGAGCGGCGCCCCCGCAATGGGGATAACGCTGCTCCAATCCTCGTATGCTCTCGGGTAAAGGGTCAGCAGATCCCCGAGGGTGTGAACTCCGAGCTTGCCGAGCATGGCGGCTCTCTTCTCACCCACGCCTTTGAGATATTTGATGTTGGCAGCGATATCCATTGTTTATCTCCGTTTTCAGTTGCTTTGTGCGGCGGCAAAACTGCTCGCCTGCAAGCGCATATTATCTATCTTGATGCGGTCAAGCTCGCCGTATTCAAGCCCCTTCTCTATCGCGAGATTCGGAAAGTCGGTATGAACGTGAACCTTGATTATCCCCGAATGCTCGGCAGCCGCGGCGCAGTCGCCGATGCTCGTGAGGAGCCTGCTGAGCGAGGCTATCCCGCTGCCGGACGAATTCCTGATTATGAACTCCGTGCAGTAGGTGTATCTGATGTCGCCAGCGGGAGCTTTGGCGGCCTTTGCCGCAGAGGTGGGTCGCTCCGACGGCTGCTCCGCCGAGCCAAGCATGGCCTCCATGATATAGACAAGCCCCTGCCCGCCCGAGTCAACGGCGCCGCTCTTTTTAAGTATCGGCAGCAGATTGGGCGTTGATTTGAGAGCTGCCTTCGCGCCCGCAACGGCGGCTTCAAACACGGCTTTTGCGTCCTCGCCCTTGTCAGCGGCGGCGCTCGCCCTTGAAGCTGCAATGCGTATGACGGTGAGCATTGTGCCCTCGACGGGGCGCTCGACGCAGGAATACGCCTCCGTGCAGCCCGCCTCAAGCCCGTGAGCAAGCGCGGAGCCGTCTATCTCGGCGCGATCCCTGACGTTATCGGCGAAGCCCTTGAATATCAGCGAAAATATGACTCCCGAATTGCCCCTCGCGCCCATCAGCAGCTCGGCGGCGGCAATGTCGGCAAGCTCGCCAGCGCTGTCGGTCTCACAGTCGGCTATCGCCTCGGCGCAGGAGGAGAGGGTCATTGCAAGATTTGTGCCAGTGTCACCGTCGGGGACAGGAAAATAGTTGATGCCGTCCACCTCGTCACGGTGGGCGTTGATGCTTTGCGCCGCACGCAGCAGGGCATTCTTAAGTATCTGAGCATTTATCATAATATACATACCTTTCCTTTTTGTGAAGTGCAAGTATATTATGACGCTTTTTCCATTTAATAATACTTATCGCGGGGTGCGGTTATTTAAAACTCCATGTCTCGATATCGTAGAAAACGTCGCTGTCGCAGCCGCTGAGCTCGCCTTTAAGGGAGTTGGTGTAGGAGGCCGCGCCGTTGCGGTAGCAAAGCGGAGCAAAAGGAACATCCTCGTTGAAGGTATTGATGAAATCCATCAGCTCGCAGCTGCCCTCGAGCAGTTGGGTGTAGCGCATCGCGCTCGGGCAGGCGGGGTCTATGCCGTAGCCGACCGCGCCGCCGAAAAGCGGCGAAAGATCCATATTCGGGGTCAGGCGAACCTCGCCGATATAGAGGTCATAGGAGCCGAGCTCCACGGCCTCGGTGTAATAATCCTGCTCGTAATCCTTAAACACGACCTTGAATCCGAGGGCGGTCAGGTTATCGCGAATGAACGCCGCCGCCTCATATTTGAAGGCGTTATCCTTATTCACAAGCAGCGATATTTCCTTTGAAGCAATGTCAATTCCCGACTGCTTGATAAGCTCCTTTGCCTTTGACTCGTTGCGGGTGACAACAAGATCTTTTGAGGCGAGGGCATACCAATCGGGGTTAAAAGGCGAATAGCAGAGCCTTGCGTGACCCTGGAATGCCGTTGAAGCGATGGAATTGCGGTCTATCGCCATATTCACCGCCTGCCTGAGGAGCTGATTTGAGAAAAGCTCGCTCGAGGAGTTGAACGCAAGGAACACAAAATTATTTATGCCGAGGTCAACGGTCTTGGCGTTGATGCGAGAGTAAGTGCCCGAGGAGAGGTCGTTATAATAGAAGCCCGTGTTGCCTATCTCAAGGCTGCTCTCGACCGAGCCGTTATCCCTTATCGGCACGAGGGAGATCGTCTTGATAACGGGGTCGAAGCCCGAGCGCTTGGAGTTAACGACAAGATAAATCTCCTCGCCGTTCTTTTGGAACACATATCTGCCGCTGCCGACAGGAGCTTCGCCAGAGGCGCCGTTCTTGACTATCGGGAATGTAAGGCACGCAAGGGCGTAGGGGTCGGCCTTTAGCAGCGTAAAGACGAGCATATTTGCCGTCGAGATGCTCACGGACGCAAAATTCTTCAGCTTCTCGGCGCAGGCGGGCGAACTTTTTGCCAATTTAAATGAATAAGCCACGTCGTTCGCTGTCACGGCGGTGCCGTCGCTGAAATAGGTCTCGGCGAGGGTAACATTGACCGTGTTGCCGCTGACTATTGCGTTCTTTGCCGCCACGGGCACGGGCTGATAGCTCTTGTCGAGCTTATAAAGCCCGTCATAGAGCAGCCCGAGAATTTGCAGATTTATCGCCGACGACGCGGTGAAGGGGTCGAGCCGCTCCGCTTTTGAATAGGCGAGGCGCAGCTTGCCGTCGGATACGGCGCTCGGCTTGGTGGAATTCTCCGGGTCGTCGTTTATGCTCGGGTCTATGCCGCAGGCGCAAAGCGAGAGCAGCAGAGCGAGCACGGTTATCAAGGCTGTTATTTTTTTCATTATTATTACCTGCCTGAAAGATCAAGAATGATTTTGCCCGCCATCATCAGCCCCGCCGTGCCGGGCACAAAGGGCAGACTGCCGGGGGTAGCCCGCCTGCCGGTATTCTCAGGTGTGTCGGCGGGTTTCATCGGCTCCTCGGGCGACCAGACCACGTTCAGCTTCCTGACTCCCCTCTTGCGAAGCTCATAACGCATGACCTTGCACAGCGGGCAGGCCGAGGTCTTGGAGATATCGGAAATTTTGAAAAGCGAGGGGTCGAGCTTGTTGCCCGTGCCCATGCATGAAATTATCGGCACGCCGAATTCCTGCGCCTTGACGGCAAGGTCGAGCTTGGCGCTGACCGTGTCTATCGCGTCGGCTATGTAGTCGTAATCGCCGAGGCCAAATTCCGCCGAATTCTCCGGCAGATAGAATTTATCTATCGCCGTCATGCGGCAGTCGGGATTTATGTCAAGGATGCGCCGCTTTATCACCTCGGCTTTTTTCATCCCGAGTGTCGAGTGCAGGGCGCAGAGCTGGCGGTTGAGGTTGGTGGGCGCAACGCAGTCGCTGTCAACCACGGTGATGCTGCCGACGCCCGCGCGGGCAAGAGCCTCCGCCGTATAAGAGCCTACGCCGCCGAGGCCGAATAAAATCACCCTGCTCTCGCAGAGCCTGTTTGTCGATTCGCTGCCGAGCAGCATCTCGGAGCGCAAAAACTGCGAATGCTCCATACAGACACCTTCTTTAAATATTACTCCATTATGCATAATATATAATACACCACGCCGCACATAAAAGTAAACCGATATTTTGAATTTTATGTTGTATTTTTCCACGCTTTAATATATAATAGTTAAGTTGAATACAGACCGAAAGGAAATGAAGCCATGAAGCTCGGAATAGTCGGCTTGCCCAATGTCGGCAAGAGCACACTTTTTAATGCAATAACAAATGCGGGGGCGCAGTCCGCGAACTACGCTTTCTGCACTATAGAGCCGAATGTCGGCGTTGTCGCCGTGCCCGATGAGAGGCTGGACAAGCTCGCCGAACTGTATAACCCCGTCAAGATAACCCCCGCTTTTATCGAATTCGTCGATATAGCCGGTCTCGTCAGGGGTGCCTCCAGAGGCGAGGGTCTCGGCAACAAATTCCTCTCTCACATTCGTGAGGTGGACGCAATAATCCACGTCGTTCGCTGCTTTGAGGACGACGACATAGTCCACGTTGACGCCACCATCGACCCGGAGCGTGACATTGAGACGATAAATCTTGAGCTTATCCTCTCCGATATCGAAATGGTCGAGCGCAGGATAGACAGAGTCGCAAAGGCGCTCAAGGGCGACAAATCCCTTGCGGGCGAGCTTGACTTCCTCAAGAGGCTGCAAAAAGCCCTCGAGGACGGCGTGCCTGCAAGAAATCTTGAATGCGACGAGAACGAAAAAGCGTGGCTCGCTGAGATAGCCCTGCTCACCGCGAAGCCCGTTATCTACGCCTGCAACATGAGCGAGAGCGACTTTGCAAACGGCATCGACAACAACGCGAACTACAAGAAGGTCTGCGCCATAGCAGAGGCCGAGGGCAGCGAAGTGCTGCCGATATGCGCCGAGCTTGAGGCGGAAATAGCTTCGCTTGACAAGGACGAGAAGGAAATGTTTCTCTCGGAGCTTGGCATTCAGAGCGGCGGCCTCGATCTTCTTGTCAAGAAGAGCTATGCGCTGCTCGGCCTTATCTCCTACCTGACGGCGGGTCAGCCCGAGGTCAGAGCATGGACGATAAAGAAGGGCACCAAGGCTCCTCAGGCGGCGGGCAAAATACACAGCGACTTTGAGCGCGGCTTCATCAGAGCCGAGGTCATTTCTTACGAGGATCTCATCGCTCTCGGCTCAATGGCGGCAGCCAAGGAAAAAGGACTTGTCCGCAGCGAGGGCAAGGACTATGTGATGAAGGACGGCGACGTCGTTCTCTTCCGCTTCAACGTGTGATCAGCATATAATAATTCTCTCTCCCCGTGGAATTAATAACACGGGGGGATTTTTTGTGAAAAAAAGAGTGATTTGCGTATTCCTTATGGTGCTTGCCGTCTTTGCGAGCGTTGAGATACGCACCTACGGCATTGCGAACGGCAAAGTTCGGGCTTCTTACACACCGTCGTCGAAATCCATTGAGATAGCTTCGCTGCGTGGCACGATATATGACTGCCGTCTGCGTACGCTGACCAACTGCGAGTATGAATACACCGCCGTTGCGAAGCCTACTCCCGAGGCGCTGCGGCAGCTCGCTTCAATGCTGTCTGCGGAGCTTTTTTCGGCGGCAAAGGAGCGCATGGAGAAGGGCAGCCCGGTGGCATACAAGGTTGATTCCTCCGCCGTCGACAGTGAGGATGTCCGCATCGTCGCGACTCCGAGGCGGTATTCGTCTCAGCGGCTCGCCTGCCACCTGATTGGCTACCTCGACTCTGCGGGCGACGGGATAAGCGGCATTGAGAAGTCGTATAACGACCTGCTGAATAAAGGGCGTTCCGAGGTGCGGGCGTATTTCTCCGCCGCCGCAAACGGAAGGATGATGCTCGGCTATAACATTAATATCTCGACCGTCGGCAGCAGCCGCACGGGCGTTGCGCTGACGATAGACAGAGATATCCAGCGAATAACCGAGCAGGCGCTCGATTCGTCGGGCGCGGTCAAGGCGTGCGCCGTGGTCCTAGAGATAGGCAGCGGCGCGATCCGCGCGATGGTCTCCCGCCCGTCCTTTGACCAGTATAATATCGCTGCAGGTCTCAATGACGGGAATTCGCCCCTCATAAACCGCGCCCTGCTGCCGTTCAGCGTCGGCTCGGTGTTCAAGCCCGTCGTTGCGGCGGCTGCGCTCGAGAGCGGGATAACCGACTTTGAATACGAATGCACGGGCAGCGCCGACTACAGCGGCGTGACCTTCAACTGCCACAAAAAGGACGGGCACGGGATGCAGGATCTGTGCGCCGCCACGGCGAATTCGTGCAACACCTATTTTGCGGCGCTCGCTCAACAGGTGGGCGCGGAGAATATAATCAAAACCGCCAAGCGCTTCGGCTTCGGCAGTGAAACGCTTCTCGCCGACGGGATAAAGTCAAAGAGCGGCAATCTGCCCGCCGCGGCGGAGCTTGACTCAAGGGCGGCGATAGCGAATATTTCTTTCGGTCAGGGTGCCCTGACGGCAACGCCCGTGCAGATATGCTGCATGATGGCGGCGATAGCCCGAGACGGCGTTTACTTCCCCGCCTATCTCATCGAGGGCGAGGTCGACGCTGACGGCAGTCTGACCGAAACGCTGCGTTACACCGAGAAGCGGCAAATAATCTCGCCCGCCACAGCCGAAAAGCTCTCGCAGTATCTTGCGGAGGTCGTCTCAAACGGCAGCGGCAGACGGGCGCAGAGCGAGCTTGTCAGCGCCGCGGGCAAAACGGCGACCGCCCAAACGGGCAGAAGCGGCGAGGACGGCGAAATATATAACGCATGGTTCGCGGGCTGGTTTCCCGCCGAGAAGCCGAAATACGCCGTAGTCATCCTAAAGGAGGACGGCGGCGAGGGTGCCGTGAGCTGCGCCCCTGTATTTAAAGAGATCAGCGAAAAGATCACCGAACAAGAAAAATAAAATTATGGATAAATTTTTTCAAAAAATGCTTGACATCCTTGCTCGTCTTTGCTATAATAAACAGCGTTCCGTGAGGAACAGGCGCTACGCGAGAGTGGCGGAATCGGCAGACGCGCACGTTTGAGGGGCGTGTGGTAATCCCGTACGGGTTCAAGTCCCGTCTCTCGCACCAAGAGGATTCCTTCATCGGAATCCTCTTTTTACTAAGACGATCAACTCACTTTGAGCCGTCCTCGGCAGCTCCGCCGTGTAAAAATAAGGAGCATATATATGCGGGTATGGCGGAATTGGCAGACGCGTTAGATTCAGGTTCTAATGGTCGCAAGGCTGTGCAGGTTCAAGTCCTGTTACCCGCACCAATAGCCGAAAGCCTTGACAGTCAACGATTTTCGTTAGCTGTCGGGGCTTTTTCATTTCCCCCGAAGCCGTCGATTTTGTACCGTTAACCGCGCTTTTCTAACACTTTTTCTAAAACATCAGAGCTATATTGTTTTCTCCATAGTTTCCATAATACTCGCCTTGCGCTCAACATTCAAATGCGTATATATATTTGCTGTCGTTTGAATGTCCGAATGCCCTAACCACTCCTGAATATCTTTCAAGGAACATCCGTTAGCATTCAGCAGGCTGGCGCAACTCTGTCGCAGGTCATGAAATCTGATGAGGTTTGCGACCTCCCGCATAGTCCTTTTTACTCGGCGAGCTTTGCCCGAAGCCTTACCGGCTTTGCTCGCGTTAGCTCGGCGCTCACTCGGCGTTCTATCCGAATTCGGGATTAAGTTTTCAGCATTCGGCATATTACCACCTTAATTGTTACTACTTGGGCGCTTTTTCCACTCCTGCGGCTCCTTGAATTTTGACTTAAAAGTGCCGGACATATCCTTGTTGCTCAAAGAATTATACATTGAATTCGGGCGATCTCTGTAAGTGGAACCGTCCCAGTATCTTTTTACCACTTTCCCTGTTATATCAGAAAACTCGACTACTGCCGCCCTTCTGGCTTTCCCTTCTCGCAGTGCTTTACTAAGCTGATTTGAGTTTTCTTTAAATGCTTCGAGCGCCGAGGGCCCGGTTGTAGCGCTGATTCCCGAACTCGCCCCTCTACCCCCGAAAAGCTGTAAATTTATTTTTGTCATTAAATCACCCTTTCCCATTTTTGGAGTATAAAAATACCGCTGACTAATCAGTCAACGGTTTTATTTGCATATAATGCAAAAAGAGGCACCGTAGTGCCTCCGGTAAGCGCCCGGACTTGCACCGGGCCCTCCTCAATCAAGGCGTGCTGCTTCCTTCACTACTACTTACCTTTGAAATTATACCACTCTTTCATAACCAAGTCAACCATATTCTTTTCTTTATTGGAAAGACGAGTGGCACCTTTAGCATTATCATTCTCGTTATGGAAATATCCGTGATGCACATGAGGTTTCATTTTTTGATGATAATGCGTTAAATCTATCGTTTTGCTTTTCTTAAGGTTATTATCAAAATAATGTATTGATTTAACTTCATCTTTACTTATTTCAGCGTAAACTCTACCTTTAGTTCTTGTTTCGAACAACTCAACATCTTCGGCGTTCTTTTTGATAAATTTAATGTTTCCAATCTGATGAATCGTTGAATACTCTGTACCATATCGGTATTTTGGAATTTTGTTTTTGTCATGTGACACTCCGCTCGATGCGCCTCTGCCTCCCATTATTTCACATCCTTTGATTTGAATTTTTCCGTAACATGATTATCATAGCAAACCGTTTTAATACCGTGATAATCGTATTCGACTTCACCGCCATATAGAAGAATAGCTGACGGCATGATACGGCGGATCATTTCGTCCATGCCTGTTTTCCAAATGTCAAAAGAATTCTCCTGCCGTTTCACTCCGACAGTTGATACCGCAACGACAGAGCCTGTTTCTATTCCGTCAAAAGCAAAATCGAATGTTGCGGGCTCCGCCCAGCTTATAGTCGGTATCACAACACAGCCGCAGTCTTGCATATATTGACCTATCAACCTGCTGCGATAGATATTCCACACCTTCATAGCTATCGGCATATCAAGGTAAGGAATCGGCGAACACAGTTCGCCCCTACGATGGTGATTTGCATTTGAAACTATTTTGCGAGACATCGAGGATGCCGTCCCCTGCGATGTGTGCCGAAAAAAATGCGCTTACCCTCGTCAGAGGGAACCGACTTGACTGATGCTTTATATCGCCGCCTTAAATCATATAACATACAGTTTCGACCGTAAAAAATCCCGAAGGCTCATATGAGTCCTCGGGATTGATTATTTTACTGCTCCGGCGGGTTCTAAGCGGGGTTATTGGGAGTTACCGGCTGCTCGGTAACCTGCTGGCTTTCCGAAACAGGCGCTTCGCTCGGCTTGGTCACCGGCTCCGTTGTGGGCTGAGTTACAGGCTCGGTATGAGCGGCGGTGGTTGCCTCGGTCACGGGGGCGGTCGAATGCGGCGCCGTCGTCGGCTTTGTTGCGGGATTTGTATGCCTGCGGGTGGTCGTGGTGCGGTTTGCGCGTCTGGTAGTCGTGTGCCTCCGAGTGCTGCGCTCGGTCTTAGGCTCCGTCTGAGAGGTGCTCTCCTCGGTCGGCAGCTCGCTCCAGATATCTATCGGGGCGGTCGAGGGGTAGGTATAAGTCCTAATCTCCTCGGTGATGAGCGGGAATGTCGTCTCCTGCTCATTCTTGCCCTTGACGACTGTTTTGATGACAAGCGCCGCCGCAACCAAGACAAGCGCCACGGCCGCGACTATGCCCGCGATTTTGAGCACTTTCGCCTTATCCGTCGGCTTGATATAAGCCCTCGCATCGGCGTTGGCATACGGTGAGGTCGCTTCCTCGCCCTCGGTCTGATTTGAGCCGTAGCTGTTGCGGTATTCCTCTTCGTAGTCCGCGTCGGTATCGCCGACCATTGCGGCCGCTCTCGTGGCGAATATCGCAGTCTCCTCCGCCTGAATAAACGCGGTGATGATGGTGACATTATCCTTGCCGCCGCGCTCAAGCGCCATTCTGACGAGCTTGCCTGCGGCGTCCTGCGGGCTGTCGCTCGTCGAGAGCACGCCCGTGATATCGTCGTCGGTCAGGTAATCCGTCAAGCCGTCGCTGCAAAGCATGATTATATCACCGTTGTCAACGTCGTTGATAACGCTGATGTTGGGCGAGAGATTCGACTCCTCGGGGAAAACTCCGAGGTGGCGGGTCAAGCGCTTCGCATCGGGAATGCGGCTCATATTATCCTGCGACACCTGCCCCGCGTCGACGATCGTCTGAGCGTGGGTGTGATCAAAGCTGATCTGATCAAGCACGCCCTTTGAGTAGTGATAAATGCGGGTATCGCCTATGTTGACGCAGATGATGCTGCCCTTGACGGCATAGATAGCCGCAAGAGTGGTGCCCATCCGCTTGCCCTTTTCGGTTATTTTACGGCATATGCGGGTATTCGCATCGTCCAGGCAGTTGGAGACGGCGAAGCTGAAATCCTCGCCCGAGTCGTAAATACGGGACGCGTGAGCGGCTATGGTCTCGACAGCTATGCCCGAGGCAAGCTCGCCGTAGCTCTCGCCGCCCATACCGTCGCAAACGGAGAGATGAAACGGCTCCGTCATATGCTGCACATAGGCCGAGCCTTTGCGCAGATCGGTCGTAGTCATCCTGCCGTTGAGGCTGTAGTTATCTTCGTTTTCCCGTCTTACCCTGCCTGCGTGCGTTACCGCACACACATCGGCACTGAGCTTTTTCATATATCCCCCCGAAAGTTAAAGAATTATTTGAGCAGACCTTCGCTCACTGCCCAATCGTGGAACACCTCGATGGATCTAATGCGGGCGTCGCTGAGGTTGTGGCTGCCTCTGGTATACCAATTGATGTTAACGCCCTGGAGCTTAACAAGGTATTTTGCGCTGGCGTTGAAGTTGGCGTCTATGGCGTTATCAAGCAGGATTATATGCTGATGCGTGCGCCTTGCCGCCTCGAGATCGCCCTTGACGAATTCATCCCACATCTTGACAAAGAGACCCGCGCCGCATGAGGTCGGAGTGGCGACAACGCCTCTTGCGCCCTTGAGCCATGAATCGTAGAGCAGCGGAATATTTGCCTGAAGGACGTTTGAATCGCCCTGCACCGCTATCTTGGATTCGATGAGCGGCATTGTGCAGGTTGTATCCTTGATTCCCTTGAATTTTCCCGTCTTGATAAGCTCGCCGTAGGTCTTGGCGTCCATGTGGCAGGGCTGGAGACCGGGATATTCATACAGAACAATCGGCAGCTCCGTATGCGCGGCAAGAGAAGTGAGATAATCATAAAGTTCGCCGTGCCTGTCGCACATACCCTTGGTGACAAAGACATGACCGCTCACGCCCTGAGCCTCCATGCGCTTCATCTCTTCGATCTGATCGTCGAAGCTCTCGGCAAGGTTGGCGGTGGCAAAAACGGGCACGCCGTTTGAATTCTTGACCGCAAGACCGGCGCACTTCACTCTCTCCTCGGGAGTGAGGGCTGACATCTCCGATGAGCCGCAGACGGCAAACAGATGCTGAGGCTTAAAGGAGGACTGCCAGTCGACATATTCCTCATATCCTCTGTAGTCGATGCTCCTGTCAAGATTAAAGGGAGTGAGAAGCAGAGTATATACGCCCGCGAACTCGTTGTATTTTTCCATTGTTACAGATCCTTCCGCAATTATTGCAAAATTTAGTTGCTGTCTACAAGAGTATACCGCAGGGAGCGACAAAAATCAATAGTAATGTTCCTTTATTTATAAATGTTTAATATTATCGTTGACTTTTGCGCCCGAATGAAATAGAATTATGTTACTATTGCTTTGGAGAAAGAGAAAAAATGAACAACAAACACTTTTTTAAGAACATGGCGAAGCTCGCCCTGCCGATAGCGCTGCAGCAGCTGCTTGTCTCCTGCGCTCAACTTGTCGACACCGCTATGGTCACGCCGCTTGGCAATGTCATTGTCTCGGCGGTCGGCGTTTCGTCGCGCTGGATATTCCTGATGAATCTTTTTTATTTCGGCATATCCTCCGGCTCGGCGGCGCTGATATCACAGTTTTGGGGTGCTAAAGAGGAGAAGCATATCCGCAGCTCCTACGGCGTAGCGCTGATATTCGGCACGGGAGTTGCGCTCGTCGCCTTTGCGGCGATGTTCTTCTTCCCCGACCAGCTCATCAGGGTATTCTCAAACGAAGCCCCCGTTATCGCCGAAGCCCGCAAATACATGAGGATAGTTGCGTTCATGGGGCTTTTCAGCTCATTTAACCAGATAACCTGCGTCGTGCTCAGAGCCACGGAGAAGGTCAATCCACCGCTCTATTCCTCGATAGCCGCCGTTGCGGTCAACACGGCGCTGAACTACATCTTGATAAACGGCAAGCTCGGCTTCCCCGCGATGGGTATCAGCGGCGCCGCCGCGGCAACGCTTATCTCCGCCGCCGTGCAGTCGCTCATACTTATTATATATATCAACACGGCAAAGCAGGTATTCAAAGCCCCGCCGACCGAATTTTTCCGCCTCACGGGCGCATTTGTGCGCCGCTTCTCTGTTACCTGCCTGCCCGTAGTATTCAACGAGGGCATCTGGGCGATAGGCACAAATATCTATTCAATGGTATTCGCGCGCCAGGGCAGTGAAGCCTACGCCGGCTACACGATATTCAGCTCTATCGAGCAGATAGCCTTCGTATTCTTTGTCGGCATATGCCACGCCTGCTCGATAATGACGGGCAAGACCATCGGCGAGGGGCGTGAGGAGGACGCATACCGCCTCGCGAAGCGTTTCCTAATAATGACCCCTTTGATAGGCGTATTCACCGGCGCGGTGCTGGCAAGCGTGCGTGTGCCGCTGCTCAGCCTGCTCGATATCGAAACGCAGGGCGCATTTGACCTTGCAAGCAAGCTGATACTCATCTATTGCTGCTGGCTGCCGTTCAGAAACATTCCCTACACCCTGATAGTCGGCACATTCAGGGCGGGCGGCGACACCAAGATAGGCATACTTTATGACTGCCTGTCGCTCTACCTCATCGGCGTGCCGGTCGTCTGCTACCTCGGCCTCGTCGCAAAGGTCGATTTCGTTTACCTGATAATCGCCATGTATATGTGCGAGGATATACCTAAGATCATACTCAGCCTTATCCGCTTCAAGAGCAAGAAGTGGATAAGAAATCTAACGGACAGATAGGAGAATCACCATGCTTCACAAGATAGAGAATGAATATCTCACCTGCGAGATAGACGATATGGGCGCTCAGCTCCATTCGCTCGTCTCAAAGGAGAACGGCAAGGAGTATATTTGGTACGGCCGCACCGAGATCTGGTACGGTCAAGCTCCCGTGCTCTTCCCGATAATCGGCCAGCTCATCGACGACACTTATTATTACAACGGCGTCAAATACACCATGCCGAAGCATGGCCTTGCCAGCAAGCTGCCGTTCAAGGTCAAGGAATGCTCGGGCGCAAAGGCGATATTCAGCCTTGAGAGCGACGAAAACACGCTGAAAAGCTATCCGTTTGAATTCGAGCTTTTGGTCGCTTTTGAGCTGAAGGGCAAGTCGCTCGTCAACACCATGACGGTCATTAATAAAACGAGCGGCGAAATGTATTTCTCCATCGGCGCGCATCCCGGCTTCAACTGCAAGGTGGGTGACGTTATCGAATTTGAGCAGCCCGAAACGCTCGAAACCGAGCGCATCGACAGCGACAACCTTATAATCGACAAAAAATTCCCGCTCATCGAGAACAGCCGCGACATAGTGATAACCGAGGATATCTTCAAGGCGGACGCCCTCATCCTCTCGGGCATCAAGTCAAAGAAGCTGCGGATAAAAGGCGATAACGAGATAGAATTCACCTTCGGTGACTGCCCGTTCCTCGGCATCTGGGCTAAGCCCGGCGCACCCTATGTCTGCCTCGAGCCTTGGTACGGCGTGAACGACGGTCGCGAGGTCAAGGACGATATCTCAAAGAAGAGAGGGATTCAGCGCCTCGGCGAGAGCGGCAGCTTTGAATTCTCATGGACTGCGGAGATAATCAAATAAACAAAAAACACCGGTCGAAAGAGCAAAACTCCTTCGGCCGGTCTCGTTTTAAAAAAATAAAAGGCAGAGTTAAAAATCTCTGCCGCTTTATTTTGACTTATGCTTCCTTAACAACTACCTGCTTGCCGTTATAATAGCCACATTCGGGGCAAAGTCTGTGTGATCTCTTGTATGCGCCGCAGTTTGAGCACTTCTCAAGCTGGGGAGCAGACATTTTCCAGACGTTGGAGCGTCTCTTATCTCTTCTTGCCTTGGAAACTCTTCTCTTGGGGACTGCCATCTTTGAGCACCTCCTTAACTTTGTGCTTTTATAAAACCGATTAGGTTTTTGATTTAATTATCCAGAAGCTGCTTAAGTACATCAAGGCGGGGATCCGTCTCTTTGGAGCAGCTGCATGAACCTGTGTTGAGGTCTTTGCCGCACTTGGGGCAAACGCCCTTGCAATCTTCGCTGCAAAGGAACTTTGCGGGAAGCTCGAGGAAGATATCCTCCGTCACCAATGCGCCCACATCGAAGCGAAGCTCGTTGATGAGCAGCAGCTCGTCGTTGGTCTCGTCATTCAGATGAGTGACAAGTGTGTGGAATATCTTGATCTGAAGCGGGACGGTGATGGGCTTGGCGCAGCGGTCGCAATTAAGCTCGAGCACCGGCTCGGCCACTGCGTTCAGCTCGACCACGCCGGTATGGTTGCCAACGCTACCGCTGACCCGAACGGGTGTTGTAAAAGGCTTCACTCCGCTGAGCTCCTCCTGAGACAGGTCAAGCTCAAAATCGAAGTCCTTAACCAACCCTTCGGTATTAAAAACAGACTCTAAATCCAAAATCATAATTTGCACCTAAAATCATGCACCAAATATTATATAGTTATCTGCATGATTTGTCAACTAAAATATTCAGATTTTTTCGCAGAACTCAAATATTTTCGCCGGAAGCTCTGCTTCATCTGCCGAAATGGTGAAGGTGAAATCCTGCTCAGCGATCTTGCTGAGCTTTGCGACCTTCTCAAGGAAGCAAGTGAGAGCCTCGTAATCCTTGCCGCCGATCTTGAGGGTGGCGTCAACAAGGACATCGGTTATGTCGTGGTCGCCTGCGATTATGCCGCTGAGGAAGCCGTAGAACGCATCGTAGCCGCTGATGCCGTAGTGGTCGGTCTCAACGAGCCTTGCACGGTAGTTGACATTGTAGGTAAGGAGCCTTTCCTTTTCGATGCAGACTACGTTGCCGTTGGACTTCTCAACCGCTGCGTTAACGAGGTCGATGAGCCTCTTGGTCTTGCCTGAGCCTTTGTTGCCGAGAATAAGATAGATCATTTTTGTTCCTCCTAAAGAATTCTGAATTTCAGTTGAGCCTTGCCTCAAGATCCGCTTTCGCGGCCTCATAGCCGGGCTTGCCGAGAAGCGCAAACATATTCTTTTTGTAGCTCTCGACGCCGGGCTGGTCGAAGGGATTGACCCCGAGCAGGTAGCCCGAGAGGCCGCACGCCTTCTCAAAGAAATATATCATATAACCGAGGTTATATTCATCCTGTTTATCAAGCTCAAGGATAATGTTGGGCACATCGCCGTCGGTGTGCGCGAGCACCGTGCCCTCAAAAGCCTTGCGGTTGACATAGTGGACTGTCTTGCCCGCAACGAAGTTGAGGCCGTCGCCGTTCGCCTCTTCAAAGCCTATCTCGACGTCGGTCTTGGGCTCCTTGACCCAAAGGACCGTCTCAAACAGGCAGCGCTCGCCCTGCTGGATATACTGGCCGAGGGAGTGCAGGTCGGTCGAGAAGATCGCGGAGGCGGGGAACAGGCCCTTGCCGTCCTTGCCCTCGCTCTCGCCGAAGAGCTGCTTGAACCACTCGCACCACAGGGTCATCGAGGGCTCGTATGCGGCGAGCATCTCAATAGCCTTGCCGTCACGGTAGAGCATATTTCTGACCGCAGCGTATCTGTAGCAGTCGTTGTTGTCGAGATCGTCGGACGCATAAGCCTCTCTGGCGTCCGCCGCACCCTGCATGAGAGCGCCGATATCAATACCCGCAACCGCTATCGGCAGCAGGCCGACTGCGGTGAGCACCGAATATCTGCCGCCGACATCATCGGGAACTACGAAGGTCTCGTATCCCTCGGCATCGGCAAGCGCCTTGAGAGCGCCCTTCTGCCTGTCGGTGGTGACATATATCCTCTTAGCCGCCTCTTCTTTGCCGTATTTCTTCTCAAGAATTTCCTTGAAGATACGGAAAGCGATGGCGGGCTCGGTGGTGGTGCCGGACTTTGAAATGACGTTTATCGAGAAATCTCTGCCGTCGATGAGCTGCATAAGCTCCGCAACGGCGCTCGAGCTGATGGTGTTGCCGCCGAAATAGATATCGGGCGTGTCCTTTTTAAGGAGATTGTAATTATTTGACTTGATGAATTCGATAACCGCTCTCGCGCCGAGGTAGGAGCCGCCGATACCGAGCACTACGAGCACCTCGGAATCCTTCTTGATCTTCTCCGCGCTCTCTTTGATTCGGCGGAATTCGTCCTTGTCGTAATTAACGGGCAGGTCGAGCCAGCCGAGGAAATCACTGCCGAGACCCGTGCCCTCGGTGAGCATTTTGTGCGCTGCGGAGACCTCCGAACGCATGGAATCGAATTTCTCTTTATCGGCGTATTTGCCGACGTAATTCAGATTGAGCTTTAAAGCCATCTTTCAAACCCCCATAGCTTTGCTATTATAATCTTATATATTTTAACCTATAAGTTACTTTATTGCAACACCTAAAAGGAAAAAATATCGGTTATTTCGCCAAAAAGCGCAGATTTTTCGACATAACAAAATGATACAGGGGGATTTTTTCTCCTCTGTATCATTCTAACATATTTCGTGTGCGAATGCAAAAGAAATTTGCAATTCACCGCCTGTAAAGCTCCGTCAAGTGCCGAAGCCGTGCCGCCAGCTCGCCGTTCGCCGCTCCCCGAGCCATGCGCCACTGCCAATTACCGCCGAGGGTTGAGGGCGTATTCATCCGCGCCTCTGAGCCGAGACACAGCAGATCCTGCATGGTGATGATAACGGTATCCGCCGTGCAGGCGAGCAGGGATTTTATCACGCCCTCGTTCAGCCCCTCGGCCTCGTTCAGGCGCAGATACTCCTTTGCGAAGCGCACGTCCTCGGGCGGCGCGGAGGCGAACCAACCCGCAAGGGTGTCGTTATCGTGAGTGCCGATATAGGCGACGCAGTTCCTGCCGTAATTGTGCGGCAGATAGTCGCTGTTCTCACGGCTGTCAAAGGCAAATTGCAATATCTTCATGCCGGGGAAGCCCGTTTCGGCGAGCAAGGATATCACGCCGTCGTCAATGTAGCCGAGATCCTCGGCGATGATGTCTATTTTGCCGAGCGCCGCTTCTATCTTCTCAAAAAGCTCAACCCCGACGCCCTTATACCATCTGCCGTTGACGGCGTCCTCCATTCCGCCCGGGACGGCGTAAAAGGACGAAAAGCCCCTGAAATGGTCTATCCTCAATCGGTCGCAGAGCCTGAGCGAATGCGCCGTGCGCCTTATCCACCAGCGGTAACCGTCGCTGCGGATATGCTCCCAGTCAAAGACGGGGTTGCCCCAAAGCTGACCCTTTGAGTTGAAGCCGTCGGGCGGCACACCCGCCACGAGGGTAGGTTCGAGAGAATCGTCGAGCATAAAAAGCCCCGGCTCCGCCCACACATCGGCGCTGTCGTGCGCCACATAAATAGGCAGGTCGCCGATAATGCCGACCCCGCTTGAATTTGCATAGCTTTTCAGCCGCTCCCACTGGCGAAAGAACCAGAATTGCTCCGCTTTGCGGAAAATTATCTCCTCGCTGAGCAGCGAACGGGCGCTTATCATCGCCTGCGGGTCGCGCATTTTAAGCCCCGACGGCCAATCGTACCACGGTCTGCCGCCGAGGGAGGCTTTTATCGCCGTGAAGAGCGCATAATCCTCGAGCCAATGCTCGTTCTCGGCGCAGAAGGTCTCGAATTCTTCATTCGGCTTGAAACTCTCAAAAGCCCTGTGCAGCACGGCGGTTCGCTTCTCATACAGTATGCCGTAATCCACGCTCTCGGGGTCGTTCCCCCACTCCGCGCCCTCGTATTCCGCCCTGTCGAGCAGGCCGTCCTCGGCAAGCAGGTCAAGGTCGATCAGATAAGGGTTGCCCGCAAAGGCGGAGAACGACTGATAGGGCGAATTGCCGAAGCCCGTGGGGTTCAGCGGCAGTATCTGCCAATATTTCTGACCCGCCGAGCGCAGGAAATCGACGAATTCATACGCCGCCTTGCCGAGCGAGCCGATGCCGTAGGGCGACGGAAGCGAGGTGATATGCAGAAGTATTCCGCTGCTCCTCATTTTTTTGCTCCTATCGCCAAAGTGGTCTCCTTATCAAAGAAATGCGTCAGCCCGCTCTCGATAACGAGCTTCGTTTCCCCGCCGCCGACCGAGGCAAGCTCCGAAGCGATGCGGGCGATATGCCGCTTGCCGTCCAGTTCAAAATATATATTCATTTCGCTGCCGAGCAGCTCGGCAAGCTCCGCTTTGACGGTGACGACGCATTTGCCGCCCTCATCCTCACCCTTTTGCAGCTCTCTTATATGCTCGGGTCTGACCCCGAGGATGACCTGCTTACCGATGTAGGAGGCGAGCGCCGAACGCTTCTCCGCCGGCACTGTGAGGCTGACCCCGCCAAATCTTGCCTCAAGCCCGCTCTCCCCCGCCGATATCACGGCGTCGATGAAATTCATCTGCGGCGAGCCGATAAAGCCCGCCACAAAGGTGTCCGCAGGCTCGTCATAGAGCTTCTTCGGCGTGTCATACTGCCTGATAACACCCTTGTCCATCACCACTATCCTGTCCGCCATGGTCATGGCCTCGGTCTGATCGTGGGTAACGTATACAAAGGTGGTCTGGAGCTGCTTATGCAGCAGGGTTATCTGGCTCCTCATCTGAGTGCGGAGCTTTGCGTCAAGGTTAGAGAGCGGCTCGTCGAGCAGAAACACCTTGGGATTTCTCACCATAGCTCTGCCGAGAGCCACTCGCTGCCTCTGCCCGCCCGAGAGGGCGCGGGGTCTGCGGTCGAGGTAAGGCGTGATATCGAGGATATCCGCAGCCCAGCGCACCTTCTCGTCTATCTCTCTTTTAGGCAGTTTTTTGAGCTTCAGCGCAAACGCCATATTCTTATAGACCGTCATGTGCGGGTAGAGCGCATAGCTCTGAAAAACCATTGCGATGTCCCTGTCCTTGGGGGCGACGTCGTTCACCCTGCGCTCGTCGATATACAGCTCGCCCGAGGTTATCTCCTCAAGCCCCGCTATCATGCGGAGCGTTGTGGATTTGCCGCAGCCGGACGGACCGACGAGCACCACGAATTCCTTATCCTTTATCTCAAACGACAGGTCGGGTATGACCGTCACCTTGCCGTTATCAAAGGATTTAACAACGTCTTTGAATACGATTGCCGCCATAAACGATACCTCTTATCCCTTAACTGCGCCTGCCACCACGCCTTTAATAATATATTTCTGACAGAAAAGATAAAAAATGATTATCGGCAATATTGAGAGCACGAGCATCGCCATGAGTGCGCCCATATCCTTGTTGCCGTAGCCGCCGGTCAGCGCCATCTGGACGGCGACCGGCAAGGTCTTGCTGCTGCCCGAGCCGAGCACGAGATAGGGCAGCAGATAGTCATTCCACACCCACATGGCGTTGAGTATCGCAACGGTTATCGCCGTGGGCTTTAGTATCGGGAATACTATCAGAAAGAAGGTTTGCAGAGGGGAACAGCCGTCAATGGTCGCCGCCTCCTCGATCTCATTCGGTATGCTCTTAATGAAGCCGCAGAACATAAAGACCGACAGCCCCGCCCCGAAGCCGAGATAGATAAAAACTATGCCTATCGGGTTATTGAGCCTCAGCTCAAAGGCAAAATAGGTCATCGTATACATGACCATCTGAAACGGCACTATCATGCTGAAAATAAAGAGATAATAGAGCGCCGAGGTCAGCTTATTCTTGACCCTGACGATATACCACGCCGTCATCGAGGTCAGCAGAACTATCCCCGCCACGGCAAAGACGGTGATGAAAGCCGAATTGCCGAACGAACGCATGAAATCAGACTGCGTGAAGCCCTTGACGAAGTTATCGAAGCCCGCAAAGGTCTCGCCCCTCGGCAGGGTAAACGGAGCATCCGAAATATAGAAATTGCCCTTGAACGAATTCATCACGATGATGAATATCGGGGCTAAGAAAACAAAGGCAAGGAAAACAAGGATGATATATGCAAGCCCCTGTCTTATACGCTTTGCGCCCGTCATTGCTCCACCTCCCTGCTGCGGGTCGCCCTGAGCTGAATGAAGGCTATGACCGCCACAAGAATAAAGAATATGACCGCCTTTGCCTGCGCCATGCCGTGCCACTGCCCGAGCTTCAAGCCCGTATGGTCATAGAATGTTTTATAAATATCGAGTGCGAGCAGCGCCGTATCCGCCGACTTGCCGTTGAGCGCCAGGTTTTGGTCAAAGAGCTTAAAGGAATTCGTCAGCGTCAAAAACGAGCATATCGTCACCGAGGGCATGACCATCGGTATGGTTATGCGGGTGAGGGTCTGCCACGGGGTCGCGCCGTCTATCGCCGAGGCCTCGCTCAGCTCGTCGGGGATATTTTGCAGCCCGGCGATATAGATTATCATCATATAGCCGATGAGCTGCCAATTCATCAGTATCACCAGCCCCCAGAAGCCGTACTTCGGGTCATAGGTGATATCAACGCCGAAGTAGCCGAGCACGCCGTTGATTATCAGGCTCCATATATGGCCGAGCACGATGCCGCCTATCAGGTTTGGCATAAAGAACACCGTCCTGAAGGCGTTGGTGCCCCGCAGCCCCCTTGTCATCAGCAGCGCCACGGCAAAAGCTATGACATTGACCGTTATCACGGAGACAAAGGTGAATTTAACCGTGAGCCACAGGGAATTCAGGAAAGTCTCGTCGCTCGTAAAAATGCGGATATAATTCTTAAAGTCGACCCATTCGCTCTCGTTCACCACCTTGAACTCGGTGAACGAGAGATATATGCCCATGAAGAACGGGGCGAGGAACGATATCACAAACGCCGCAAGGGTCGGCAGCACAAAGAGCGGGAAATATTTTTTGAGCGTTTTTTGCATCAGATCACTCCGTTATCCTCCGAATTCGGAGCTCCACTCATCGACGGCGAGCTTCTTGACCTGATCCCAGCTTTCGCTGCCCTGAGCGTATTTGAGCAGGGCTGCGCCGAGGTCGTCCTTATAGGTCTGGCTCGGGAACACGGTGAAATTCCACGGGATATTGGTCACGTCGCTCTTGTTCATCCAGCGGATGACCTCCTTTGCGAGCGGGTCGTCGGGGGTCTCGTTCTCGCCGAAGGTGTCAAACGGGGCGATGAAGCCAAGCTCCTCGGTGACGAATTTTTTGCCCTCGTCGGAGCTGAAAAGCCAATAGAGGAAATCCGCGGCGGCCTGCTGCTCCGCCTTGCTCGCCTTTGAATTGATACAGATGAAGTTCTCCGTGCCAACACAGATACCGAGCTTGTCCTCGCCCTCGATGCCCATATAGATAGGCATGAATTTGATATCCTCCTTGTTGACGGTGTTGCCCGCAACGCCGAGGATCTGCGAAGCGCCCCAGTTGCCGTTCTGCACCATGGCGCACTTGCCCATTGCGAACTCCGCCATGGACGAAGTCACGTCGAGAGTGCCGAGTTGCTTCTTGTCGGTGGTGGAATTATTGATATAGAGGTCAAAAATATTTTTGAAATTATCCGAATAGATGAAGTCTATTTTCTTGTATCCGTCGCCCGTCAGATCGACGCCGTTTTTCTTAAATTCGAGCGTGACGGGGATATTCATCAGGTGAGTCTGCCAGCGCCAATCCTCGCCCGTCTTGAGCGAAGTGGCGGCGAAAACGCCCTGAATGCCCAGCTCCTCCTTGTGCGCCTGCATATCCTCAACGAGCTTTTTAAAGGAATCAAAGCCCTTGATATCGTCGATGGATTTGAAATCGGTCGCTCTGTTGCTCAGGGCAAAATATGCGTCGGTTATTTTCTTATTATAGATAATTCCGTAGCCCTCGACGACATAGGGGATGCCGTAAACGCCGTCGCCAGAGGCAATTGCAAGTGATTTATCCTTGAGGTGCTTATAAAGCTCCGTGCCCTTGAGGTCGGCGCAGTATTCCTTCCACGAGCTGTAGCCGATGGGGCCGTTTATTTGGAAGAGTGTAGGTGCCTCCTTGGTAGCCATTCGGGCGGTGAGGGTGGATTCATAGGTGCCCGACGCCGCAGTCTCCACTATCAGCTTAACGCCGCTGCTTTTTTCATAAGCGGCCGCGATCCTGTCATAGACCTCGGCGATCTCGGGCTTGAAGTTGAGATAGCGTATCTCCTTGACCTTCGCCGCAGAGCCGCCCGTGCCGCTCTCGGTGTCGGGGTTATTGCTGCGGTTGCAGGCGGCAAAAAGCCCGCAGACGAGCAGCGCCGCCAGCAGAGCGGAAACAAGTTTCTTTATCATATATTTACCTCCGATTCGTGATGTTAATAGTATTATGCACCCAAAAAACGGATTTTATAACGCTGCGGCGCCGCCGAGATATTAAAAACCCGCCCCGAGCGGCTTTTGCACACTCGGAGCGGTGATCGTCATATATTATTTTTTACCGTATCGGTCGTTTTTGATAACGTCCTTTGCGATATAGATGGGTCTGCCCTTGGTCTGGATATAGGTGCGGGCGATATACTCGCCGATTATGCCGAGGCAGCAGAGCTGAATGCCGCCGAGCAGCAGTATCAGCACAACTATCGTAGCATAGCCCTCAACGGCGATGCCGAAGCAGAGCTTTTGGACGATAACGACTATCAGGTATATGAGCGAGAAGAGCGAAACGAGCATACCGATGACCGTCGCTATACGCAGCGGAGCAGTGGTGAAGGCGAAAATGCCCTCAAGAGCATATCTGAACAGCTTGCGGAACGACCACTTCGACTCGCCTTCGGCTCTCTCGTCGGCGTTATACGGGATGAACTTCGTATTGAAGCCGACCCATGAGAACAGCCCCTTGGAGAAGCGGAAGTATTCGTCCATACGCAGTATCGCCTCGACCATCGGGCGGCGGAAGGTCCTGAAATCGCTCGCCCCTTGGACAAACTCCGTGTCGGAGAATTTATTTATCAGCTTATAAAATGAGTTTTTGAAGAACACAAGCAGCTTATTCTCATTGCGCTGCTCCTGATAGGCCGCCACGCAGTCGTAATCCGGCTCATTCTCAAGAGTACGCACCATATCGAGCGCTATCGACGGGCGCTGCTGTAAGTCTGCGTCGATTATCGTGACATAGTCGCCCTCGGATTCGCGCAGGCCGGCGTACATAGCCGATTCCTTGCCGAAATTCCTTGAGAAATTGACTATCTTCATCGGCACGTCGCCCGAGCAGAGCTTCTGCAGCTCCCTAAAAGTGCCGTCGCTGCTGCCATCGTTGACAAAAACCAGCTCATAGTCGATGCCCGACTCTGCGAAATCCTGCCTGACGGCATTATAGAAGAGAGGGATATTCTTCTCTTCGTTGTAGCACGGGACAACGAGCGATAGCTTCATTGTGCTTCTTCCTTTCTCAGATATTTGCCGCTTTCTTGATATCATCGACCCTGTCGAGCTTCTCCCACGGGAGGTCGACGTCCGTCCTGCCGATATGGCCGAGGGCGGCTATCTGATGATAGATGGGTCTCCTGAGGTCAAGGGTCTTAATTATCGAAGCCGGTCTGAGGTCAAAGAGCTTGCCGACTATCGCCGCTATATCGGTGTCGGCGATAACGCCGGTGCCGAAGGTATCGACGAAGATAGATACAGGCTCCTCAACACCTATCGCGTAAGCCAGCTCGACCTCGCACTTGGTCGCAAGACCCGCGGCAACGATATTCTTGGCCACATGGCGAGCCGCGTACGCTGCGGAACGGTCGACCTTGGTGGGATCCTTGCCGCTGAATGCGCCGCCGCCGTGACGGGCATATCCGCCGTATGTATCGACGATTATCTTACGGCCGGTAACGCCGCTGTCGCCGTTCGGGCCGCCGGTGACGAATCTGCCGGTGGGGTTGATATGATATTTTGTATTCTCATCGAGCATATCTGCGGGGAGCGTGGTCTTGATGACCTTCTCGATGATATCCTTTCTTATCTGCTCAAGCTCAACGTCGGGTGAATGCTGGGAGGAGATAACGACGGTGTCTATCCTGACGGGCTTACCGCTCTCATCGTATTCAACGGTGACCTGGCTCTTGCCGTCCGGTCTGAGGTAGGCGAGAGTGCCGTCCCTACGGACCTCTGTGAGCTTTGCGCATAGCTTGTGTGCAAGCGAAATGGGCAGCGGCATAAGCTCCGGGGTCTCGTTGCAGGCATAGCCGAACATCATGCCCTGGTCGCCTGCGCCGAGGCGGTCAACGCCCATGGCGATGTCGGGCGACTGCTTGTCGATAGCGGTGATGACGGAGCAGGTGTTGCCGTCGAAGCCCTTGTCGGAGCTGTCGTAGCCGATATCGAGGACGGTCTGCCTCGCGATGGCAGGGATATCAATGTTGGCGCTCGTGGTGATCTCGCCCATGACGAGGATCATGCCCGTGGTGCAGGCGCATTCGCAGGCTACTCTGCCCATAGGATCCTGAGCAAGGATAGCGTCAAGGACTGCGTCCGAGATCTGGTCGCAGATCTTGTCCGGATGGCCTCCGGTGACTGACTCGGAAGTGAAAAAGCTGTGTGACATTTTTGTGACCTCACTAAAAAATATTATCAACGGAAGCTCTGTCCTTTATACAGTATAAAAACCCCGCCGAAGGAGTCCTCGGCGGGCGAAAACACCTTATCTTTCGGTTAAAAACCGCAGGAATTAGCACCTTGTATAACACAGGTTGCCGGGCTTCAATGGGCCTGTCCCCTCAGCCGCTCTTAATAAGGACATATTCTATTGACAGCTCAATATTATACGTCAACGCTCGCACTTTGTCAAGATACGGCGAAAATTATTTGTTGAAATACTGGGGCAGATACTCCTTATGAGCCTCTTTAAGCTCATTGAAGCAGTTGACCGCCTTCTCCCAGTCGCCGACAAGCGGATGAACGAGCAGACCCTTGATAGCGTCCTCGTCGCTGCCCTTTATGGCAGCCTTGACGGTATACTTCTCATAGGTCTTGACAACTCTCATAAGGCCGATGATATGATCGTTGATATGCTCGGTCACGGGCACGGGATGAGCGCCGTCGGAGCCGATGACCGCCGCGACCTCAATGATATCGTCGTCCGCCATGAAGGGCAGTGTGCCGTTATTCTTGACGTTGACCACCTGCACGTCCCTCTTGTCGTTGGCAAGGGCGTCGATGAGCGAAACCGCGACGAGCGAATACTTGTGGCCGCCTCTCTTGTCGAGCAGAGCGGGCTTCGTGACGATATTCTCATCCTTATATATCTCGAGCAGCTGCTCCTCTATCTCCATACAGACCTGCGCTCTGGTCTTGGGATCCTCGCGCTGATGCTGGAGCTTCGCCTCGCGGCAGTAATAATACTGAAGGTATGACGAGGGAATAGCCTGAATAGTCCTCAGGCAGTCTATCGAGAAGCCGTCGTCCTTGATGTTGGCCATTACCTTGGGTGAGAAGCCGGATTCGATAAGGCCGGGCAGCAGCTCCTTGCCGTCCTTCTTGACGGAGGTGACCCAGCTCAGGTGGTTGAGGCCGACATAGGTGATATCGACGTCGTCGCCGGTTATCTCCTTGAGGTCATCGAGCATATCAATGGGCACGTTGCAAAGGCCGATGCACTTGACGTTGGTGTTATTGAGCACGAACTCGGTGATGATGCCCGAGGGATTGGTGAAGTTGATGAGCCATGCGTCGGGGCAGATAGCCTCTATCCTGTCGCAGATATGCTTGATAACGGGGATGGTGCGCTGAGCCTTGAAGAAGCCGCCGATGCCGGTGGTCTCCTGACCGATAAGGTCATATTTCCTCGGGATGCTCTCGTCGAGGTGGCGGCAGGGCAGCTTGCCGACTCTTATCTGAGTGATAACGAAATCGGCGCCCCGAAGCGCGGTATCGAGATCGTCGGTAAAGATGACCTCGCAGTCGCTGTTTGCGTTCTTGAGCATACGCACGCAGAGATTGCCAACGATAGTCCTCTTGCGCTCGTCGATATCCATAAATGCGACCTTCTTGAGCTTGAGACTGTCGCTCGCCTTGAGGAAGCCGTCGATAAGCTCGGGGCAATAGGTGCTGCCGGAGCCAATAACCGCAACATTGATTTCTTTCATATTATATTTACTCCTTTATATTGAGATATTGTTGCCTTATTTTGCGTAATCCTGCATTATCCAATTGATGCAGCCGATAACGGGCTGCGCCTTGAGCTTGATGAATCTCAGCTTCTTGCCGCTGAGAGCCTCCGCCTTGGAGAGAAGCATATCAATATATGCCTTGTTGTCGAGCTTGACGTTGATCGAGCCGGAGAGCACGACCTCTATCTCATCGCCGGGGAAATCAAGCTCATGTGAGAGAGCGGCTATAAGCTCCGCGCCCCTCTGAGCCATTTTTTCGCAGTATGCGAGGGCGGGCTTGTCGCCCCTCTTGGCCGCCTCAAAGAAGCTGCCGACGAATTCTCTTATGTATTCGCCCGCATTCTCGCCCTCCATCTTCTCGATGAAAGCGAGGAACTTCTCCCTGCCGGTGAAGCCGAGACGTTCACGGATTATATCGGTGATAAGAGTCTTTTCAAGCCCTAGGAAAAGCTCGTTATAAACAAGCTCGAACGCCTTTATCGCTATATCGACGCCGCCCGAGATATCGCCCGAGAATCTGCCGAGACCCGCAAGCTGGAGGCGGTTGCCGTCGGCGTCAATGCCGTTGCAGCACACGCCCGTGCCGCAGTTGTAGCCGATGGCGCAGCCGCTCTCGCTGCCCGCCTTGACTACGATGAAGCCGTCGTTAAAGACCTCAAAATTGCGAAGCCCCTTTATGCGGAGCTGCTCGCACATCGCGTCATACTGATATTCGTGGTCGATGCCCGCAAGACCCATGAGCGTGAAGCTCACGTCGCCGAGAGCAATACCCGCCTTGGCGCAGAGGGAATTCAGCCCCTCGATTATGATATCGCTTGCGCCGTCAAACGAGCTTTCGAGATTCTCGTGGTTGCTGCCGGGGCCTTCAATATACTCCAGCATTTCTTTATTCTCATTAAAAAGGGCGAATGCGGTCTTGGTGCCGCCGCCGTCAACGCCTATGTAATATTTCATCAAATACTCCTTATTCTTCCTCATCAAAATAATCGGTGCAGACCTCGTCAAGGCAGAAGGTGCCTCGTCTGTAAGGCTCTCTGTCTATCCACATACCGTTGGTGAAATCCGGGAACGGCACGGGAGCGCCGCCGATAGCTATCGACTGCTCGGAGAGAGCGGTAACTGCCATCCAAGTGGCGGTGTCATAAACGTCGATGGGCGGCTTAGCGTCCATTCTCACGCTCTCGGCAAAGGCGCTGAGCACAAGGTAATCCATGCCGCCGTGGCCGCCTGCGTGAACGCCGTCGACCTTATATTTTTTCCAGAGCGGATGCTCATATTTATCTATGTAGGGAGCCGCGTCATTCCAACTGTGCGTCCAGTGGTTGGGGTCGTCCACGGTCTGCCCCTCAAGGTAGATAACGCCGCCATCCTCCATATAGATGCCCTTGGTGCCCTGCACACGGTAGCCCCTTGAATAGGGTCTGGGGAGCGAGCAGTCATGGGTGAGCACTACGGTCTCGCCGTCGGCGCACTTGATCACGGTGGTCACGACGTCGCCCTCGTTGAAGGCGTAATCCGCAATGTCGTAATCCTCGCCCTTATTTTTCTTTATCCACTCGTTAAGCCCTCTGGACTTCGTCGCAAAGGAGCTGAGCGATATGTAGCGGTTGCCCCTGTTGATACCGAGCACCTTGGAGATGGGGCCGAGCTGATGCGTGGGGTAAAGCTCGCCGTTGCGGTGCTGGAAGTTAAAGAGCCTGCCGTGGCGATTCTCTCTGCCGAGGCTTATCTCGTCGCGCAGATCATGCTGATAGCCGCCCTGCATATGGATAAGCTCACCGAAGATGCCCTGCTTGACCATATTGAAGATAGCCATTTCGTTCCTGTCGTAGCAGCAGTTCTCAAGCAGCATACAGAATTTGCCGGTCTCCTCGCTTGCCCTGACAAGCTGCCAGCATTCCTCTATGCTCGCCGCGCCGCCGACCTCCATGGCAACGTGCTTGCCCGCTCTCATTGCGTCTACGGCAATGCGGGAATGGGTTATCCATGTGGTGCAGCACATGATAGCGTCAAGGTCGTCCCTTGCAAGCAATTCTTTATAATCGAGATACCAATCAGCGGTCTCGCCGGTGGCCTCCTTGACTATCTCGGCGCCCCTTTCGGCTCTGTCCTGATATATATCGCAGACCGCGGGTACGCACACACCATCGCAGTTGAGCAGCTCGCGAAGCTGGCTGCTGCCCCTGCCGCTGATACCGATAACGCCTATATTAACTGTATCTTTCATCAGAGTTCCCTCCCCAAAGGTGTTATAATTTAATTATATAAATATTCGGAAAAAAATCAACGGTTATTTAAAATATCTTTTAAAATACTTCCGCCATTTGAGCATATAAAGCGTGACGAGCTTCGAGAGCGCAATGTCATAGAGCACAAAAGCGAATGTGCCGAGGCCGAGCAGCATAGGTATCGCCATCACGCCGAACTCGTCTATCTCATCTATCGTAACGCCCATGAGCTTTATCATCAGGAAGTATGAGACCACCATTGTGAGCAGGAACGAGCCTATCTTCAGCACCCAGCAGAGCACGGGGCGCAGCTTTGACTCCATGACGGCCTTGAGTATCGGATAATAGCCGAAGAAGGCGATATACATCACCGCCACCTCTTTGTCGGGCACGAGCAGCACGCCGAGTATCGCAACGGCGGCATAAACGCCGAACGCCCACTTCTTATCCGTCTCGATGACCATAAATACTATCAGCATTCCCGCCGCCGCAGGCAACGCATAGGTCAAGAACGGTATGACCGCGACGGATATCATCAGCACCAGCGAGAGGGCGGAGACTATGCCGCCCAAGGCACATTTTGAGCTTTGCTTCAATTAATTCAATCCTTTCAGCAGCAGGGGATGAGATCCCCGCCGAAGCATTCACAGCAGCAGTCGGCGCACATCAGCCCCGAGCAGATATCGCAGGCGGAGCAGCCGCTGTCGCTATCCTTACGTCTCTCGGCTCTGTAGCCGCCGGAGCGAGCCTGATTGACCTTGTTGAACGCCATTTTGTAGGTGTTGTTGGTCGGATCCATGTCGCAGGCTCTGCCGAAATTATTCGCCGCCTCCTCAAGCCAGCCCCTTTTCTGCTGAATGGTGCCCTTGAGGTAATACCACTGCGCGTCGCGCACGCTCTCGGGTATGCCGTCGAGGAGCACCTGAGCGTCCTCGAGCCTGTTGGCGTTGATCTTGGCTCTGATATCGGAGTAATCGGCCGTGCCGGCATAGGTATAAGAGCTGCCCGCCGAGGAATAGCCGCCCGTGCTCGGGGAATCCATGGCTATTGCGTCGTAGGCGGCGTTTATCTCGTCCATTTTCTTCGGGTCGGAGTCCTGATACTTCCTTGCAAGCTCCCTGTAGGCGGCGTTGACCCTGTCCATTCCCGAGCCTCTCGGCACGCCGAGTATTTCATATGGATCTCTCATGTAACTACACCTCAATCAACTGTGTAATCTCTTTTGCGGGGTACGGGCGGCATATATTTTGCCGTCACTCCCCTTGCGGCGGCGGTGAATCCGTCGAAAACTATATTTTCAAGTATATCGCCGAAGCGGTTCGGCTTGACCGCTTCAAGCGCCTCTATTGCCTGAGCCTGGGTCAGATTCAATGCCCCCTCGGCTCTGGCGGCAAACTTCCCTCGCCCCTGCTCGGTTTTAAGCTCGGGCTTCTCACGCTTAAATGGGTTGAAGCCGCCGTCTTTGGTGTCGCCGTCGAGGTCGTCCGCAGCGTCGAGAATATAGACAAATCTGCCCGTCATGTAGCCGAGCCGTTTAAGAGCCTCGGCTCTCTCGCCCTCAAATCCGAGGGCAAAAAGCTCGCCGAGCGCCTTTGCGGTGGGGTCTGCGGCTCTGTCAAGCCCGCACTCGGGGTCATTCTCCGCAGCCGCCTGCTCTTTCATTGCGCCGCCTATCACCCTCTCCGCCTCCGGCGCAAGCCTTGCCGCCTTGCGGTGCATCAGGCTGACCGCAGGGTAAAGCAGCGCGGCGACGAGCTTGTGCAGCGCTCCCCTGTCGTGCAGGTCGTCGAGCAGTTTATAATAAACGGCGATGATGAGCGCATGGGCGCAAAGCTCTATCTCGCTCCTGCCGCCGCAGATCATGCACTTTTTCGCCGGATTATATGGGCAGCGCTTCTGAGCGAAGCGGCAGCCGCCCTCGGCGACGGATAAGCGCAGCAAAGCGGCGAAAGCAAAATCATAGCTCAAAAAAAGCTGAGCGAGCGGCGAATATTCCCTGCCGAGCACACGGCAGAGCGAGCAGTAAACGCCGCGGTACAGCTCGTAATCCTTCACTTTCATTTCGGGCTTGAATGCCCTGACATATCCGAGCAAATAAAACACTCCGAGAATTGTATTCTATTATATTTTATATTATTTTTCTCGATAATCGGTTAACATATTGTAAATTTTGCGCTTTTTTGCGCTGTCGAGGGCGTGCTTGACGATTTGACGGCGGCAGATGATGCTATAATTCGTAAAAGCGGCTGACGGCGGCTCCTCCTTTGAAGCTGCGAAGCCAAGGATATCCTGTTGACCGCAGCGTTTCCGTAATTAAAATTGCCGCTGAGAAAAATCAGCGGCATTTTCTTTTCATCGCCCTGAGCATTTCCTTATCCTCGGAGCAGACCTGATAGGATTCTGTCATCTTCTGAATTGATTTATTGAACGTGAAATCATCAAGCGAGCAGCGGCGGAGGTAGGCAAGGGTCTCTTCTCTGAATTTAACAAAGCACATTGATATTCCCCATGCGACAGCCATTTTGACATAGTAGCCGTCGTGGCGCACGGAGTCGTAAAGCCGCAGGATATCGGCGATATGCTCGCTGTCGATAAGCCACCGCAGCAGCACAACGCAGCCGAAGCGCACCTCGTACTCATTCGGCGAATTAAGACAGGACACGGCGAATCCAAAGGCTCTGTCCTTATCCTTTGCGAAGCATTTCAGCTCCCCGACCGTGCCGTCGCACACTGCCCAGTTGTCTATCTCGGGGATAAAGTCGGCAAGCAGCGAGAGCCGCTCGTCGAGAGAGCATTTTGCCCCGCCGATGACCATGCCCCGCAGCAGCCTTATCTCATAGATATCGCTGCCGCCCGTCATGGCAAGAAAGCCCCTCCAATCGCCCCGCGTTATCCCCTTCGCCAGCTCTCTGACGGCGGGCACACGCAGACCGATAGATGTTTCGTTCAGCCCGGGAATTAAGCTGTCGTTGAATTTCTTATATTTTTCATCCGCCCGCTCTTTCATCACGGCGATGAGAGAGTCCAGCTCCTTTTGAGTGAATCCCATAATTCTTTTTACCGTCCTTCAGCAGTTTTATCGCTTCGCCCGAGAGCAGCAGCAGCGCAAAGAGATTCGGCACCGCCATAAGCCCGTTGAGCGTGTCGGACACGCTCCAGACGCTCTCGAGTCGCAGCACGCAGCCCGCAGCCGCCGCAGCGGCATAGAGGATATTGTAAATTTTAACGCTCTTTTTGCCGAAAAGATACGCCGCCCCCCTGCTGCCGTAATACGACCACGCCACAAGGGTGGCAAGGGCAAAGAGGCTGATGCATCCGCTCAGGAAATATCCGCCCGCGGCGCCGAAAACGCTTGAGAACGCGGCGGAGCAGAATTCAACGCCGTTGAGCGACGGGTCGCTCTGCCATACCCCGCTCATCAGCAGCGCAGCGGCGGTGACGGTGCACATGAGCACCGTGTCGATAAAAACCTCGAGGATGCCCCACATCCCCTGCTCTGCGGGATTGCCGCACCGCGCCGAGGAATGGATTATGGCGCTGCTGCCGAGACCGGCTTCATTGGAGAAAACGCCGCGCGAAATACCGTAGCGCATCGCCTTCGCCATTCCAAATCCCGACACCGCTCTGACGGTGAAGGCCTCCCTGACGATCAGCTTCACGCATGGAACGAAATTGCGGATATTGACGATGATCACGGCGAAGCATCCGAGGATGAACACCGCCGAAAGCACGGGAATGAGCTTCTCGGATATCGCGCTTATGCGGCGAAGCCCGCCCGAAGCGGCGGCGAGCACCACGGCGGCAAGCACGGCGGCGCAAATATATTTCGGCACACCGAAGGTTTCAAGCCCGCAGGCTACGGAATTCGCCTGGGTCATGTTGCCCATGCCGAGCGACGCGCCGATGAGCAGCACAGCGTATACGGCGGCGAGGCCTTTCATTCCAAGCCCCCGATCGATATACAGCATAGGCCCGCCGAGCCACGAGCCGTCGGCGGCTCTGACCCTGTAGCGAACGCCGAGAATATTCTCGCAGCAGCAGGTCATCATGCCGAGCACGGCGGATATCCACATCCAAAATATCGACCCTGCGCCGCCCGAATATATCGCGGTCGCAACGCCGACTATGTTGCCCGTGCCGAGGCAGGCGGCGAGCGCCGAAAAAAGCGCCCCCCTCTGGCTCACCGAGCCGTCGCCGTCCTCGGCGGGTGCGGGCTTTGAGAGCACTGTGCCGCCGAGCCACGTTTTGACCCCTCTTATCTGAAAAAATCCCGATCTTATCGAGAGATAAAGCCCTGTGAGCAGGAACACCGCCAGCATCGGCGGCCCCCAAACGAAAGCCCCTATCGCTTCATTGAGCCGAAAAAACATGATCTGTCACCTCAAAAAATCATATGAGGCGGCAGATCGTTTTATTATTTGAGTATTAAATTCAGACGGTGAGATATTTAAGCTCTATGAGGCTCTTTTCGGCGTAGGCGATGACCTTATCCATGCCCTCCTTGGTGTAGATAACAAGGCTCGGGCAGGCGTCGAAGGCAAAGTCCGCTATATTCGGAGTGTTGCCTCTGAAAGTGGCTACTTTGAGCTTGGTGCAATAGAAGAACGCCTTCTCGCCGACGGTCTCAAGGCTCGACGACATATCGACCTGGACGAGATTCGGGCACTTGCTGAATGCCTCGGCGCCTATCTCCTTAAGGCTCTTGGATCTATACATGAAGGCCTTCTTTATCGAGCTTTCGGCAAAGGCTCTCTCCTCTATCTTGACAAGACCGGTCGGGAAATTCACGACCGTCAGGCCCTCTGCGCCCGCAAAGGCTTCCTTGCCTATGACGGTGACGGTCTTGCCGTCTATCTCGGAGGGCAGGTCTCTCTCTATCTCGTCGGAGGTGCCGTTATATTTGGTTATCTTGACTGTGCCGTCCTCAAGCACGACGTAGGTGTAGTCGCCCGAGGCAAGCTCCTTCGGCGTGTCATCCTTCTTCCCGCACGAGGCGAAAACGCAGACTATACAGGCAAGAGCCATTATGACGGCAATTATCTTTTTCACGGTGAAAACTCCTCCCGAAATCGGTATTTTTACATTGTATTTTGATTTTATCACATCCGCCGCCGAAAATCAATAGCGTTTGCTGCGTGCGGGCGATTTTTTCTTGACTGAGCGGCAAGTATTTGGTATTATATAGACAGAATTTAATTCCGGATTGGATGTGCAATTATGGAAAATGTCAAAAATATCATTTTGAACGCCGAGACCGCCCTCGGCATCGAATTCGGCTCGACAAGGATTAAATCCGTGCTTGTCGACCTTAACGGCAGCCCCCTCGCCTCGGGCAGCTTCGACTGGGAGAATTCCTACAAAAACGGCGTGTGGACCTATTCGCTCGACGAGGTTTTTGAGGGTCTGAGGGCTTCTTTCGCCGCCCTCAAAAAGAGCGTTTACGACAAATACGGCGTGAAGCTCGAGACCGTCGGCTCAATGGGCATCAGCGGCATGATGCACGGCTACCTTGCCTTTGACAAGGACGGCGCTCAGCTCGCTGAATTCCGTACTTGGCGCAACACGATAACCGCCGAGGCCGCCGAGAAGCTCAGCGCTCTCTTTGACTTCAACATTCCCCAGCGCTGGAGCATAGCTCACCTCTATCAGGCTATCCTGAACGGCGAGGAGCACGTCGGCAGGGTCGATTTCATCGCAACCCTCGCCGCCTATGTCCACTACTGTCTGACGGGCGAAAGAGCCATCGGCGTGGGCGAGGCCTCCGGTATGTTCCCGATAGACAGCAACATAAACGACTATGACGTTGCCATGCTCGATAAATTCGACAGCTGCGTTGCCGATAAGAATTTCCCGTGGAAGATACGCGATATCCTGCCCCGAGTGCTCGTTGCGGGCGAGAGGGCAGGCACGCTGACCGCAGAGGGCGCGGCTCTGCTCGACCCGACGGGCGAATTCCGCCCCGGCGTGCCCATGTGCCCGCCCGAGGGCGACGCAGGCACGGGAATGGTCGCGACGAATTCCGTAGCGGTCAGGACGGGCAACGTCTCCGCCGGCACGTCTATATTCCTCATGGTCGTGCTCGAGAAGGCGCTCTCAAAGCTCTACCCCGAGATAGACATGGTCACCACACCGTCCGGCAAGCCCGTTGCGATGGTGCATTGCAACAACTGTTCAGGTGAGATAGACGCATGGGCGGGGCTTTTCACCTCCATGTGCAGCGCCCTCGGCATGGATATCAGCATCTATAAGGTGCTCGACAAGATGTTTGAATCCGCCCTCTCGGGCGACAAGGACTGCGGCGGGCTGGTAGCGTTCAACTACCTCTCGGGCGAGGTTATCACGGGGCTTGACAGCGGCAAGCCGCTCTTCCTCAGAGGCCCCGAATCCAAATTCGACCTGCCGAATTTCGCAAGGGCTCAGCTCTGCTCCGCGGCGGCGACGCTCAGCATCGGCATGGAAATTCTCGCCGACGAACATGTTAAAATTGATAAGCTCCTCGGCCACGGCGGCTACTTCAAGGCTCCGCTTGCGGGTCAAAAGATAATGGCGGCGGCGCTCGAAGCGCCCGTATCGGTCATGAAGACCGCGGGCGAGGGCGGCCCGTGGGGTATCGCTCTGCTCGCGTCATATATGCAAAACAAGGCCGAGGGCGAGACTCTTGAAGCCTTCCTCGACAGCAGGGTCTTCTCAAATGAGGACGCCTTTGAGGTGAAGCCCGACCCCGAGGATATCGCGGGATTCAAAGAATTCCTTGACAACTACAAAAAGAGCCTGCCCGTCGAGAAAGCGGCGGTCGAGGCATTCTGACAACGAGGTGATAACCGTGGATATGAAGAAAAAAGAATTTTGGTTTATAGTCGGCAGCCAGCATCTCTACGGCCCGGAGGTGCTTGAAACAGTCGCCGCAAGAGCCGCCGAAATGGCAGCGGTCATTGATTCAAGCGAATTCATCCCCTGCCGCTTCATCTACAAGGCTACGGTCAAGACCGCCGACGAGGTGACAAGCATTATAAAAGAGGCGAATTACGACGACAACTGCCTCGGCATCGTCACCTGGTGCCATACCTTCAGCCCGAGCAAGATGTGGATAAACGGACTTTCGCTCCTGCAAAAGCCCTATTGCCATTTTGCGACGCAGTATAACCGTGAGATTCCGAACGAAGAGATAGACATGGACTTCATGAATCTCAATCAGGCGGCTCACGGCGACAGGGAGCATGGCTTCATCGGCGCGCGAATGAGGCTGCCCCGCAAGATAATCATGGGCTATTGGCAGGATGAACCCGTCCTGCGGGAGCTCGGTCTGTGGATGAGAAGCGCCGTCGGCTACGCCGAGAGCAGGTCGCTCAAGGTGATGCGCTTCGGCGATAATATGCGTAACGTCGCCGTCACGGAGGGCGATAAGGTCGAGGTTCAGATAAAGCTCGGCTGGCAGGTCAACACCTGGGCGGTCGGCGACCTCGTCAAGGAGATGGCGGCGGTCGGCGACGGCGAGATAGACGGGCTTGTCGATCTTTATAAGGAGAAATACTCCGTCTGCACCGACAATATCGAAGCCATACGCTATCAGGCTCGTGAGGAGATAGCGATAAAGCGTATGCTCGACCGAGAGGGCGCAAAGGCGTTCACCAATACCTTTGAGGATCTCTACGGCATGGAGCAGCTCCCCGGGCTTGCAAGCCAAAGGCTCATGGAGCAGGGCTACGGCTACGGCGGCGAGGGCGACTGGAAGGTCGCCGCAATGACCCGCATAGTCAAGGCGATGACCGAGGGCATGGGCGGCGGCAGCGGCTTCATGGAGGATTACACCTATCACCTGCTGCCCGGCAGCGAATACTCGCTCGGCGCTCATATGCTCGAGGTCTGCCCGACTCTTGCGGCGGACAAGCCGAGGATAGAAGTCCACCCGCTCGGCATCGGCATGAACGAAAAAGACCCCGCAAGGCTCGTGTTCGAGGGCAAGGCGGGCAAGGGCGTCGTCGCTTCGCTGGTCGACCTCGGCGGCAGGCTGCGCCTGATAGTGCAGGATATAGAGGCGGTGAAGCCGATAATGGATATGCCGAATCTGCCTGTGGCGAGGGTCATGTGGCGGGCGATGCCCGACCTTTGCACGGGCGCAAGGATGTGGATAGCCGCCGGCGGCGCTCACCACACCGTCCTCTCCTACGACGCAACGCCGCAGATGCTTGAGGATTTCGCCGAGATGGCGGGCATTGAGTATGTTCACATATCAAAAGACACCTCCTTCGAGGCTCTGAAGCAGCAGCTTTTCCTCTCTGACCTCGCTTGGAAGCTGAAATAAGAAACAATGCCGCAGGATATATGATTTTTGATATATCTCTGCGGCAAATTTTGCTTAAATATTGACTTTTTATACAATTAGTTATATAATTTCCGCATAACTCAAAACACAGGAGATGAAGCAATGAGCAAAATCACCCTGGCGGCGCTGATAATCTTTGCCGTCACCTACATTATGATGATGGCGTTTCAAAAGATACGCCCTTATGTCACAATAGCTTCCGCGCTTATTTTCATCGGTCTCGGCATCGTATCCGCCGTTGCGCCGAACGCATTCGGCGAGGGCTTCTTCGCAGTAGGCGACTCAACCTACGCCTACGGCTTCGTTGAAGCGCTGCGCGAGATAGACTGGAACGTCATAATGATGATAGCCGGCACAATGGGCACGGTCTATCTCTTTATCGAATCCAAAATGCCGCAGCTCATGTCGGATATCCTTATCTCAAAGATGCCGAACGTCAAGTGGGTCGTCGTGGCTCTCTCGCTCTTTGCGGGCATCGTTTCCGCCTTTGTCGACAACGTCGCCACCGTGCTGATGATAGCCCCCGTCGCAATGGCTTTCTGCAAGAAGCTCGATATCTCGCCTGTGCCCTCGATAATCTGCATCGCAATATCCTCAAACCTTCAGGGCGCCGCAACGCTCGTGGGCGACACGACCTCGATACTCCTCGCAAAGGCTGCGAATCTCGACTTCTCCGACTTCTTTATTGACGACGGCAAAGCCGGCATGTTCTGGGTAGTCCAGGCAGGTGCGGTGGTCAGCGCGATGATAATCCTCTTTATGTTCCGCAAGGAGACGGACAAGATCGAATTCAACGGCCGCACCAAGGTCGAGGATAAATTCCCCACCTATCTGCTCGTGGGCACCGTGCTCATGCTCATAGCCGTTTCGTTCATCCCCTACAAGAGCAACGCTGCGCAGGGTCAATTCTATAAGCCCGAGATAACCAACGGCATTATCTGCATAGGCTTCTTCCTTATCGGCGTTATCCGCGAGCTTTTCTTCAAGAAGAACAAGGACATAGTCAAAAACGCGCTCAAGGATATCGACTACTACACCATCGTGCTGCTGACCGGTCTTTTCATAGTTATCGGCGGCATCAAGAGCGCAGGCGTTATCGACGTTATCGGCGGCGCTATCGCAAAGCTCGGCTCAGGCTCGGTCTTTGCGGTCTACACCATAATCGTTTGGATGTCCGTGCTGCTCTCGGCATTCATTGACAACATACCCTACACCGCAACAATGCTCTCGATAGTCCCCGTCATAGCGGCGGATATCGGCATCGAGCCGAAGCTCCTTTACTACGGCCTGCTCTGCGGCGCAACACTCGGCGGCAACCTTACGCCCATCGGCGCGAGCGCAAATATCGCGGGCATCGGCATACTGAGGAAGGCGGGCTATGAGGTAAAGAGCAGCACATTTATGAAATACGGCGTGCCCTTCACCCTCTCGGCGGTCGTGACAGGCTATCTGCTTATCTGGTTCATCTGGAGATAAGTAAACAGGATATAAATAATCAGCAGGTCAAGCGTTTAAGCTCGGCCTGCTGAATTTTTATTGCTTATTCTTCTGTCTTGCCTTCGGGCTCGTCGATCTCCGCCGCTTCATCGGCAGGATCCTCGGCGTGCTCGTCGACCGCCTCCTCGACCTCGGCCTTTTCGGCTTCGTCGGTCAACTCGGCTTCTTCTATTTCTTCAATTTTTTTGACTTCATCAACCGCTTCGGCGCTTTCGGCTCCGTCGGTCTCCTGAGCTTCGTCGGTAAGCCCGTCAAGCTCCGTCGGCTCCTCCGACATTACAACGGGATCGGTCGGCTCGGGTGCGGGCAGCAGGGCTGCCTTCTTCTTTCTGCGTGAAGTGTAGACCCAAAGCGCGATAAGGATCACAAGCGTTACAGCGGATATCGCGGCGCCCTCGGCAAGGCCTCTCTGCCTGAATGAAAGCTCCACGGTGTGCTTGCCCGCGGGCAGGTTGAAGCTCAAATAAGCCTCGACGAGCGAGATATAATCGTCCTTGTCTATCTCCTTGCCGTCTATCTTGACCGTCCAGCCCTTGTCATAGGGAATCGAGGTGTAGAAAACGCAATCCTTCGCCGCCTCGACGGTGCCGGTGATTCGGGTGTCGCTGAACGAAGTCACATCCAGCTTGCCCCTGCTGAGTATCTCGTAGCCCTCCTTGAGAGCGTCGTCATTGACATAGTAGGGATAAAAGTCGATGTAGCCGTATTCGCTGTCCTCTATCGAAACGAGCACGGACACGGTCTCGTCGGGGTTCAGAATGCCGAGATCGTAGATATACGGCTCGTCGGTATTCTGGGTAACGCTCGTTGAGCCCTTGCTTATCGAAATGCTGTCGAAGGAGGAGGAATTGACATACAGATAGCAGTGCTTGGTCTCGGGCACGGTGAGCACAAAGGTCAGCTCGCCCTTGCCACTGCCCGTCTTGGTAAAATAGATATCGCCCGTGTCAAGACCCGAGGTTATTTCATCCATATTATAATACTGCACGTCGTCTATCGTCATCATCGAGAATACATCCGACACGCCCGTTGCATATTCAAACCAGTCGCTCTGGACGGTAAACGGGTTATTGTAATCGGTGTACCACTCCTTGATGTCGCTGTTCACCGCCATGCCCATCGGCAGCCAGTATTTATTCTCGTATGCGGTGAATTTGCCCGAGGTCATAAGCTCGTTGAAGTAGTCGTTCTCAACGGTGACGTCGGTGTTGTTATTGACCACATACTTGAGCGAGTGCATCATATTATAAACGGGAGTTTGCAGATTATAGGTGTAGCTGTTGATATAGTTGCCGTTGAGACCGAGGTCGCTCTGCACGTTCGAGAGCTTCTCGTATGCCATTGACGAGAAGGTGGAGACGCCGTTGTAGCCGAACCACGCGGGATCCATCCTCGCACGGTTATAGGTCAGCTCCATGCGGTAATCGTCGCTGCCGTCGTATTCGTCGAGCTTGCCCTTAAGCTCCCTGAATTCGGCATAGTCGCCGACGAAATTTGTTTTGGTCTGGCTCATGCTGTAGCGGTCGGTATTGGCGCAGGCGACCTCGCCTATAACGCAGCAGAGCAGCAGCACCGCTATCGCCGAGCGCTGATATTTCTCGTCCTTCATCAGGAAGAACACAAGGCAATAGGTCACAACGAAGATGACGCTGATGATGACGGTGATATCCTCCACATTCTTGGAGCCTATCTTCTGAATGAGGATTATAGCGCCCAGCACGGCAACACCCGTGCCGAGTATCTGCCTGCCGGTGAATTCCTTGAGGCGGATGAACGCTTTATAAGCCATCGTCAGCAGGATGAACGAATACATGAACGAGAAGCGGTAGGGCAGGTCGTTCGGGAAGTGGAAGCCGTGCCAGATATAGTTGAGCACATTGATATTGAAGCTCATATAGAGCACGCCGAGCATACCGACATTCGCTATCTTCTCCTTAAGAGATATGCTCCGGGTGAAAAGATAGAGGGGCACGAGCATCACGGTCGCAATGCCGCAGTAGACATTGGGCAGCACGTCGTCGCCGCTGCTGCGTATGGTCGGCACTACGCTTGCAAGGTGATTTGCGAGGAAGTCGAATATATCGTAATACGATTTGAAATTCTGCGGCATCGTGCCCGAGGTCGCAGAGCAGCTCTTGAGGATGATGAAGGTCGGTATCAGCGCAAACGCCGCAAGGCAGGCGGCGGCAACGCTTGAGAACGCAAAGGCAAAGCCGCTCTTAAGGAAGATGCTGTGCTTCAGCTTCTCCCTGCCCTTTATCTGCTTCTTGCCGTTCTCATCGACGGTGAACGGGGTGTTTGCGTCGAGCGTCGTAAGATCGTATTTGCCGAGATAATACATCAGGAAATACAGAACCGAGAATATACAGGTCATATAACCCATATAATAGTTCGACAGGAGCGTGAGCGCAAGGAACGGGATATAGACCTTGGCGTTTCGCTTGTTGATGATATTCTCAATGCCGAGTATCACAAGCGGGAAATAGACCATGGCGTCTATCCACATCACGTTCCAATAATACGCAACGAAGTAGCCGCACATTGCATAAAGCACGCCGAAGGCGGCGGTTATGAAGTCGTGCCTGCCGTGCGATTTCTTGAGGTAATAGGTGAATGCTCCCGCGGCGAGGGCAGCCTTGGCGATTATCATGCCGGCTATCGCCTCGGGCATATTCTCGTGACCGAGGAGAAGCATTATGACGGCACTCGGGCTGGCAAGATAATTGAAGTAGTTGCCGAGGAACGGCGAGCCAAGACCCGTCTGCCACGAATAGATAAAGCTCTTCAGCCCCGTAACTCTGTCATAGAATTCGGCAAAGAGCGGGCCGTACTGATGGTAAAGATCCATGCGAAGTATGGTCGTGTCGCCGAAAGGGAAAAGGTCGTAACAATAATACACCAGCATCATTACGCCGACCGTGCACAGGCACGCCGCCCAGCAATAGGAATTGCCCGCAAAGAAGCGGGATAAGCGGGAGCGCTTTTTGTTGTTAAGCTCAGACATTGCTGACTCCTCCGAAAGCAGTAATTTTAAACGCTATCCATAATATAACATAATATTGACCCGAATTCAAGTTAACAATCTGTAAATAGCTTCCTTTTGAGACAATATGCAAAACTTTTTCTTGATTTTTACCGCTCGGTGCGCTATAATAAAAAAGTTGATACGCCGGTGTGATGGAATTGGCAGACGTGACGGACTCAAAATCCGTTGATGGCGACATCGTGTGGGTTCGAGTCCCACCACCGGCACCAACAAAAAGGGAATCGCATCAGCGGTTCCTTTTTGTTTATTCGGAACGCATGAGTGGGACTCGAAGGACGAGCGGCACAGAGCAACAGTCCGGTGGACTGTTGTGACCGCGAGCGACCAAGCGCCCGCAGGCGCGCGAATCGAGTCCCACCACCGGCACCAGAAAAAAGCACTTCTTCGGAAGTGCTTTTTTCAACGAAATCCACCCTTCGGGTGGGTGAAATATTGCTATGCAATGTGAAATTCGCCTGACGGCGCGTGAAATCGCTGCGGCGACGGGTGGATTTCATTTCACTTTCTGCGAAGCAGAAAATTTCACGACCGCGGAGCGGTTATTTCATGTTTTGCATATGCAAAATATTTCACTCATCTATTCGGAATCACTTTTGCGGTTCCTTTTTTTATTCGGAACGCATGAGTGGGGCTCGAAGGACGAGCGGCACAGAGCAACAGTCCGGTGGACTGTTGTGACCGCGAGCGACCAAGCGCCCGCAGGCGCGCGAATCGAGTCCCACCACCGGCACCAGAAAAAAGCACTTCTTCGGAAGTGCTTTTTTCAACGAAATCCACCCTTCGGGTGGGTGAAATATTGCTATGCAATGTGAAATTCGCCTGACGGCGCGTGAAATCGCTGCGGCGACGGGTGGATTTTATTTCACTTTCTGAGGAGCAGAAAATTTCACGACCGCGGAGCGGTTATTTCACATTTTGCACACGCAAAATATTTCACTCATCTTTGAACTTTGAATCGCGTCAGCGGTTCCTTTTTTGTTTATTCGGAACGCATGAGTGGGACTCGAAGGACGAGCGGCACAGAGCAACAGTCCGGTGTGATTTCGGCGGGCTAACGCTGTTCGCGCCTACCGTTGTATAGTTGACATTGCTGTTTGATTAACGGAGCGTCAAGGACACCGCCTCTTGCAATGTTACTGTAAATCTGCAGCCTGCCCCTGCCTATCCTTACGCCGTGAAGCCTTTTTAGCGCATTATTCCTGAGTTTACGACAATATCTGTCGCATTCCGGGTGAATAAAAATACTGTTATTCTCGGACAAACGGCGGATTTTCTGTCAAAAAAGGCTGGTTTTGTGCCGCCGTCGTAAATTTTCTTATTAGATTATAGCAGGAATTGTGTATATTTATTCATTTTGCTTCTGTTCGGCAATTTTAATTACCTAAATACAGACATTTCCTGCTTTTTGCACAAAAGCGTTATGCTGTTGTATTATTTAGTTTTTTGATTGTTAGCTTCGTCTTTTTGTGCAATTTTTCGCATTTCATAAATATTCATGTTGAATTTCGCAAAGTTTTGCGCTATAATTTTATTAATTATATAGCCTTATACGGTTCAAATTAATTGAGGTGACTGAGAAAAATGAATTCAAAGACATTGCTTTACATCGTGAAGCGACTGCTTTTGGCAGTGCTGACCGTCTGGGTCGTCATTACGGTGACGTTCTTTGCGACCCGCGCGGTGCCCGGCGGCCCCTTCGCCAGCGAAAAGGCGATAACCCCCGCCGCTAAAGCCGCCCTTGAGGCGAAATACGGTCTTGACAAGCCTGTCCTGGAGCAGTACACGACTTATCTTAAAGATATAGTTCTGCACTTTGACTTCGGCCCCTCGCTCAAGCAGAGAGGCCGCCAGGTCATTGATGTTATAACCGACGGCTTAAAAACCTCCGCCAAGCTCGGCGTCATTGCCGCCTTTGCCTCACTCATCTGCGGTGTTGTGCTCGGTGCAATAGCCGCCCTCAGGCGCAACAAGGTCATCGACCGCGTGATAATGGTCATCACGACCGCCTTCGTCTCGATGCCGTCCTTCATAATGGGCTCGTTGATGCTTGTCGCATTCTCGATAAAGCTCGCAATATTGCCCGCCAACGGCTCCACGACCGAGGGACTTATCCTGCCGGTCATCACCCTCGCGCTCTACCCCACTGCCTACATAACCAGGCTCACCCGCTCCTCGATGCTGGACGTGCTCGGCCAGGATTACATCAGGACCGCCAAGGCAAAGGGCGTGCCCGGCAAGAGGATAATCTTCGGCCATGCGCTGAAGAATTCGCTCATCCCCGTCATCACCTACTTCGGCCCGATGCTCGCTTATATCGTCACCGGCTCGCTCGTAGTTGAGCAGATATTCGCAGTGCCCGGCATAGGCAGAGCCTTCGTCAACAGTATAATCAACCGCGACTATCCGCTGATAATGGGCACCACTATAGTGCTTGCGGCGCTCATAGTCATAATGAACCTTGTGGGCGATATCCTCTATAAAGTTGTCGATCCCCGCATCAATCTTGAATAAGGAGGGAAAGCAGAATGAAAAAAACACCGTTTAACATCCAGATAAATGTCGACGATCTGCTTCCCGCAAGCAGCGAGGACAAGGCATACATGGTCAAAATGCGCCCCTCCACCACTTTCTTCAAGGACGGCGTAAAGAGACTGCTCAAAAACAAGATAGCCACGATAAGCCTTATTACAATAGTAATAATCACGCTTACTTCGATATTACTGCCGATATTCTGGCCGTATTCATACGATCAGCAGCTCGGCATCAGCCCCGGCGCCCCCGTTGATCCGTCCTACAACAACCTTGCTCCGTTTGAATACGGCAGCACCGAGCAGGCAAAGATCGACGCAGGCGAAAAGGTATTCCCCCACATTTTCGGCACGGACGCCGCCGGCAGAGATTATCTCATCCGTATAGTTTACGGCACGAGGATCTCCCTTGCGGTCGGCTTCTTCGCCAGCATAATCGTCCTTATAATCGGTATGACGATAGGCTCGATAGCGGGCTATGTGGGCGGCAAGGTGGATATGGTGATAATGCGTATAGTCGATATTATCTATGCCCTGCCCGATATGCTCATGGTCATACTGCTCTCGGCGGTGCTCAAGGATTCGCTCCAGCCCGCGATAGAGGGCACGGTGCTCGCCAAGATAGGCAGCAACATCATCAGCCTTTTCATCGTATTCGGTCTGCTCTATTGGGTCTCGATGTCCCGTCTTATCAGAGGTCAGATCCTCTCGCTGCGTGAGCAGGAATACGTCCTCGCCGCAAAGGCGACCGGCGCAAAGGGCAGCTGGATAATCAGAAAGCACCTTATGCCGAACTGCATCAGCGTCGTCATAATCTCGACCGCTCTCCAGATCCCGAACGCAATATTCACCGAGAGCTATCTTTCGTTCCTCGGTCTCGGCGTTAATGCCCCGATGCCGTCGCTCGGCTCGCTTGCCTCCGACGCGCTTAACGGCATAAGCGCCTACCCCTACCGCCTCGTTATCCCCGCAGTGGTCATTTCGCTCATCGTCCTCTCGCTGAACCTCTTCGGCGACGGTCTGCGTGACGCCTTTGACCCGAAACTCAACAGCTGAGAAAGGAGAGTATGAATTATGGCTTTGTTGGAAGTAAATGATCTTCATACCTCGTTTTTCACCGACGCGGGCGAGGTTAAAGCGGTCAACGGCATTTCGTTCTCGCTTGAGCGCGGCAAAGTGCTCGGCATAGTCGGCGAATCCGGCTCGGGCAAATCCGTCACCGCATACTCGATAATGCAGATACTCGCCTCGACCGGCAAAATAGTCGGCGGGTCGATAAAGCTCGACGGGCAGGAGCTCGTCGGCGCAGGCGAAAAGGTCATGAAGGATGTCAGAGGCAACAAGATCTCGATAATCTTCCAGGACCCGATGACTTCGCTGAACCCCACCTACACCATAGGCCACCAGCTCATGGAGGCCATCACCCTGCACACCGACCGCAACAAGAAGGAAGCCTATGACAGGGCGGTCGAGATGCTTCGCCTCGTTAACGTCAACGAGCCCGAGAAGCGCATGAAGCAGTATCCGTTTGAATTCTCCGGCGGTATGCGTCAGAGAGTTATGATAGCAATGGCGCTCGCCTGCGAACCGGATATCCTCATCGCCGACGAACCCACCACGGCACTCGACGTTACCATTCAGGCTCAGATACTCGAACTTATGACCTCGCTCCAAAAGGAGCTGGGCATGGCGATAATCATGATAACCCACGACCTCGGCGTTGTAGCTCAGCTCTGCGACGAGATAATAGTAATGTATGCAGGCTCCATCTGCGAGCAGGGCACTGCGGACGAGATATTCTACAACCCCTGCCACGAATACACCAAGGGTCTGCTTCGCTCGATACCGACTGCCGACACGGCGGGCACCAAGCTGCAGCCGATAACCGGCACACCCATCGACCTGCTGAATATGCCGACGGGCTGCCCGTTCGCCCCGAGATGCGACGCGGCAATGAAGATATGCATTAAGCAGCGTGCGGAGCGCGAATGCATCAACGACTCCCACTACGCCGCCTGCTGGATGAATGTCAAGAAAGCATATGAAGAAGAAAAGAAGGGGGACGAAGCAAATGGCTGATAACAACAGGGCGCCCCTTATCGAAGTAAAGGACCTCAAGGAATACTTCAACATCAACGTCGGCTTATTCAAGAGCAAGCCTCTCAAGGCGGTCGACGGCGTTTCATTCGCCATCAACAAGGGCGAGACCCTCGGCCTCGTCGGCGAATCCGGCTGCGGCAAGACCACCGTCGGCAGGACGATCCTCAACCTCTACAAGCCCACCGGCGGCGAAATTTACTACAACGGCAAGCTCATCAAGACAAAATCCGACATAAAAGAGTTCCGCAAAAAGGCTACAATGGTATTCCAGGACCCGTATTCATCCCTCAACCCAAGGATGACCGTCTCCGACATCATCGGTGAGCCGCTCGATGTGCACCATCTCTATAAGACCAAGCAGGAGAGACACGACAGAATTCTTGAGCTGATGGATCACGTCGGCCTCAACAGCGAGCACGCCGCCCGCTACGCCCACGAATTCTCGGGCGGTCAGCGCCAGAGGATAGGCATCGCCCGCTCCCTTGCGGTCAACCCCGAATTCATCGTGTGCGACGAGCCCGTCTCCGCTCTTGACGTTTCCATTCAGGCGCAGGTCATCAATATGTTTGACGAGCTTCAGGACAGGCTCGGCCTGACCTATCTCTTCATCGCCCACGACCTGCTTGTCGTGCGCCACATCAGCGACAGGATAGCGGTCATGTATCTCGGCAAGATGGTCGAGCTTGCGGACGCCTCCTCCATTTGTGACAAGCCGCTGCACCCGTATTCAAAGGCGCTCATGTCCGCCGTGCCCGTGCCCGACCCCAAGATAGCAAGGGCAAACAAGCGTATAGCTCTTGAGGGCGATATCCCCAGCCCGCTGAACGCCCCCTCCGGCTGCCCGTTCCGCACCCGCTGCCCCTACGCTCAGCCCAAGTGTGCCGAGACCATGCCCGAATTCAAAGAGGTCTCCGCAGGCCACTTCGTTGCCTGCCACCGCACGGCCGAGATAAACGACTGAGTTCATAGTGATCTGCTCGCCGATACCCCGTCGGCGGCGCAGCATCTTTTGAAAAAATAAAAGAAAGGAAGACAAACTATGAAAAAACTCATGGCGCTCCTCCTCGCTGTTGCTATGCTTTTCTGCCTGGCATCCTGCGGCGGAGACAAAGACGGCAAGACTAACGCAAAGAAAGATTCTCTCGCTGTTTGCCTTGCTTCCGAGCCCGACACCATCGACCCCGCTCTCAACTCCTCAGTTGACGGCGCAACGATGGTCGCTCACCTTTTCCAGGGCCTTGCTAAGTGGGCTCAGGATTCCGAGGGTCACCTCAAGATCGTTGCCGACGCAGCGACCGAGCTGCCCGAGGGCAAAGTCAACGATGACGGCACCGTCACCTATACCTACACTCTCAGAGACGGTCTGAAGTGGTCCGACGGTAAGGACGTCACCGCAAACGACTTTGAATTCGCATGGAACCGCGCCGCTTCCACCGCTCTTGCAGCCGACTACGGCTATATGTTCGAGGTCGTTAAGGGCTACGCCGAGATTTGGGAGTCCAAGGATTCCGATAAGCTCGACGAGGAAGGCAACCCCATCCCCGAGTTCATCAACCCCGACGCTAAGCTCGCTGTCAAGGCTCTCGACGCCAAGACCCTTGAAGTAACCCTCAACAACTCGGTTGCTTATTGGAACGAGCTGCTTGCATTCCCCTGCTACTACCCCGTAAGAGAGGATGTCGTCGCCAACGAATCCTGGTCGACCGACCCCTCCACCTATGTCTGCAACGGCCCCTACACCATCACTTCTTGGGAGCACAACAGCTGCATCACCGTTAAGAAGAATGAGCATTTCGTAGACGCCGCCAGCATCACCATGCCCGAGATCAAGTTCTATCTCTCCGATGACGCCAACAACCAGCTCACCAACTTCAAGAACGGCGACTGGCAGCTCATCGACGATGTTCCCACCAACGAGATAGCCAACCTCAAGAAGGACTATCCCGATGAGTTCAAGATCGTCGGCCAGATCGGTACTTACTATGTCTGCTGGAACATCAACGAGAATATCCTTCCCGCTGACAGCACCCTCACCGGCGTTGAGGCTGAGAAGGCTAAGGAAGAGATCCGCAACGCTATCGCTCTTCTCTTTGACCGCAACTACATCGTCAACGACGTTGCTCAGGGCGGCCAGCTTCCCGCTTCCTCCTTCGTTGCTATGGGTATCACCGATCCCGACGGCTCCGAATTCTATAAGAATGCAGGCCACAACGACGGCTTCGACGGCTACTACAATGTTGCCACTGACGCTTTCAACAGCAACTTCGAGTCCGCTGTAAATACTCTCAAGAAGTATTACAAGTATGATGAGGCTACCAAGAAGTTCACCAACTTCCCGTCCCTCACCTACCTCTACAACACCAACGACGCCCACAAGGCTATCGCTGAGTATCTCCAGGGTGCTCTTGCCAATGTCGGCATCAACATGCAGCTTGAGAACCAGGAGTGGAACACCTTCCTGAACACCAGAAAGAACGGCGAATATTCGATCGCTCGTAACGGCTGGGTCGCCGACTACAACGACCCCATCAGCTTCCTTGACATGTGGGTCTCCGGCTCCGGCAACAACGACGTCCAGTTCGGTAAGGGCGCAAACGCCAAGACCGCTATCTACAACCTTGACCTCACTCCTTACGGCTATGACGTAAAGGTTGAGAACGGTACCTGGGCTCAGACCTATGACGTGCTCATCAGCACCATCAAGGGCTGCACCGATAACGAAGTCCGCCATAAGCTCATGCACCTCGCTGAGGATATGCTTATGGAGACCGGCTGCATCGTTCCCCTCTACTTCTACACCGATCTTTACATGATCAGCAAGAATGTCGACGGCTTCTTCTCGAATCCTCTCGGCTACAAGTACTTCATGTACTGCACCCTTAAATAATCAATCGCACCAACGCCCCCTCGAGCGCAATGCCCGAGGGGGCTTCCTTTATGCCGTTTTGGGCGTTGTTTTAAAGAAAATGTAAATTTTAATTATTTATTAATTATATATTTTTCTATTGAATATAATCATTTTTTCTGATATTATGGAAACAAGAAACGGCAAATTTTGCATGAGGGGGTGGAAACCGAGATATCAGATAAGCAGGGCAGTTAACGTGTATTTTATCATGCGTATTGCAAAACAGGAGGACAAAATGAAAAGACTTATCGCACTCGCCCTCGTCATTCTCTCGCTCGTCGGCCTCGCCGCCTGCGGAGGGAAAGAGGACAAACAAACAACTGTAGACGGTACTGACGCCGACACGGCAATTACCGCAAACAGTCAAGAAAATAACACTACGGGATCTGAATCCGCCGGCGGCGAAACCGCAGCAGAATCCGAAACTCAAACCAAGATTTATCCCACCGCCGCACGAAGCACTGAAAAGCACACCGAAAAAGCCACCGCAAAATCAACTACAATCACCCGAGGCGAGAAATACAGCAGGAAATTCGTGGCGAACAAGTATGACAAATACAACAACAATATCGACAAGAGCGCCGCGGCCTCTTACGCTGCGGACGACATTGTGAAAAATTTTCTCTACTACGCCCTGCTTAACAGCCAGTCATCATCACATGTGTTCTCTTTCAAGGATTTCACACACAAATATCCGACCGACTGCGTGCGCAGCCTCGACGGCAATCTTTACGCCGTATACAGGGTAAACGAGGGCGGCTATTTCTACGCCTTCTTCTCCGACGAAATGCTTCTCTCGCACACAGCGTATATTACCCGCAAGAATTCATTCGCCGACTTCGCCGATATCAAAAAGGGATCCTCTTTCGCCGACTTTGCCGCCGTTGAGCCTGCCGCCGCCACCGTGGCTCAGCTCTTCAAAGGCTCAAAATTCGCGCCGCCGCTCACCCTCATCCTCGCCGACGGTCTGCTCTCCGTCGACTTTGATGACAGCTTCGCCGTCAAAAACATAAGCTATCAGCCCGGCAAGATACAGGTCGTGAATAATGACTTATTCTATGTGGAGCTGAATTACGGCATACTCGACAAGGACCTGCCCGATTGAATATGACAGCAAAACCGCGCCCTCCTCAAAAGGAAAGGCGCGGTTTTTTTTACTCAGCTTTTGACTATCAGTCGGTCAAAGGATCTATGGCTTTTTAGCGAGTCGAGATAGACCCGCTTGCACTTTTTATAGAGGCTGAATTTCTTCCTGGCGGCCTCCTCGTCGCCGTAAACTCTCCATGTGCCGACGCACTTTGCCTCCCGTGCGCCGCAGCGAATGAAGCCGTCCACATCCTGCGACGGATAACCCAAAAACAACCCTATTTCGTGCGGGAATTCCTCTGCGGCGTTCAGCCGCCTTGCCAGCTCCGCAACGCAGCGCTCGCTGCTGCCCGTCGGATAGCTGCGCTGCGTGAGAATGGAGCTTGCAAGCGGGTCGGTCAGATCCTTCCGCAGCTTATCCGGGCGATACATATATATCAGCGCCTTATTGTCGGAGTACCTGACGGGGATCATCCGAACTCCCCTTGGCACAAGTCGCAGATTCATGCGGCGCAGCGAGGCTTTAAGCTCCTCTCTGTTCTTCACGGGGCAGGCAAACAAGTTGCCTGTCTTGAGGCCCGCCATTGTAGGCGAGCAATGGGAAACGATAAGCTCCTCTGACATCGTTGCGCCTCCTTAATTATTTTTTGAAGAAACCGAAAAGCCCCGATTTCTTCTCATACGGCTCGCTCTCAATGCTCTTGAGCTCGTAGCCTGTGCTGCCTATGACCTCGCGCAGCTTGCCCTCGTCCAAGGGGGCCTCGGTGATAACGACCGCCTCGCCCTTTGAGTGAGATGCCGATACCTTCTTGACGGGGAAAGCGCCGCGAATTGCGTCATTGATATGCGCTTCGCACATACCGCACATCATGCCGTCTATTTTAAGAGTAGTCTTTGTCATCTTTATCTCCCCTATCCAGATCATTCCGCGCCCTTGAGTGCTTTCAGCTCATGATTGCCGCTCATACAGGCACGGCTCGCATTTTTGAATTCAACTATAGCCATATTCAGCCTCCCGAATTCAATCCGCCTGCACCAATTCCTCAAGGCAGCTTTCGGGCACCTCGGAGAGCAGGCTGTAGGCAGCTTCGCTCACATCCGCCATGCCGGGGAAGCTGCGCCTGAGCAGCCTTGCAACACCGGCGTAATAGCGGCCGTAGCGGCGGGCAAGCTCGTTGCCCTCATCGGTAAAAAACGCCGCCCCGTAGGAATCCCTGCTGATAAGCCCCATTTGGGAAAAGGTGCCCATCATATTATGCACGCTGGGCTTGGACAGCCCGAGCGCCGTTGCAAGAGCGATGCATCGCACCCCTCTGCCGTCACCGTCAAGCTCCTTCATTGTAAGCAGATAACGTATATTCGAGGCGGTCAAAGCATTTGAGTTAGTCATTGCTAACCTCCTGTTGAAAAAGGGGGAGGCACAAACCGATTTTTGGCTGCGCCTCCCGGGTGATGTTATCACTTCTTGTTGTGGCAGGAGCCCGCCATTGCACAGTGGGCACAATTGCAGCCACAGGAGGATTTGCCTTTTTTCTTATTCCTCACCAGACCAATGATTATGGCGGCGACGATAACTGCAAGCACAAGGCATATAATGATGGTTGCTAAATTTTCTGCTATCCACGCAAACATTCTGACCGACTCCTTTCAGATATTAATATTTTTTGCTTGGGTTTTGCTTATTTGGTTTTAACATTTGCGGTGAGCTTCGTTGCCTCCTTGTAGGGGCGAACGAGCATATAGATGATGAATGCGAGGGCTGCGATCGCAAAGATAAGGCCGACCACGCTGACATTGCCCGTGAAGAGCCTGCCGAACTGGTTAATCATCAGAGCGATGACATAAGCGAAGCCGCACTGATAGCCGATGGCAAACCAAGTCCATTTTGCGCTGTTCATCTCACGCTTGATTGCGCCGATAGCTGCGAAGCAGGGAGCGCAAAGAAGGTTGAAGACGAGGAATGAGTAGCCGGTGATGCCGGTGAACGCATGAGCGATATTCTGGTAAACCGTTGCGTCGCCGCCGCCGTAGAGGATGCCGAGAGTACCGACGATATTCTCCTTGGCGACAAGGCCGGTGATGGATGCGACGGTCGCCTGCCAGTTGCCCCAGCCGAGCGGCATGAAGATCCATGCGATGGCGTTGCCGACCTTTGCGAGGATCGAAGAGCTGAGCTCATCCTCGGAGAGCATACGGAAGCCGTCATCCGTGAAGCCGAAGTAGGTGGTGAACCAAACAACTATGGTGGAGAGAAGGATTATCGTGCCCGCCTTCTTAATGAAGGACCAGCCGCGCTCCCACATGGAGCGAAGAACATTGCTCGGGGTGGGCATATGATATGCGGGCAGCTCCATAACGAAGGGAGCGGGCTCGCCTGCGAACATCTTGGTCTTCTTGAGCATAATGCCGGAGCAGATGATCGCTGCCATGCCGATGAAATAAGCGGAGGTGGAGACGAGAGCCGAGCCGCCGAAGATAGCGCCGGCTATCATTGCGATGAAGGGCACCTTGGCGCCGCAGGGGATAAACGTCGTGGTCATAATGGTCATCCTGCGGTCACGCTCATTCTCGATGGTACGGGAGGCCATGATGCCGGGTATGCCGCAGCCGGTACCGATCAGCATCGGGATGAAGGATTTACCGGAGAGACCGAAGCGACGGAAGATCCTGTCGAGCACGAATGCTATACGGGCCATGTATCCGCAAGCCTCAAGGAATGCAAGAAGCAGGAAGAGGACGAGCATCTGAGGAACGAAGCCTAGGACTGCACCGACGCCGGCAACGATACCGTCGTTGATAAGTCCGCTGAGCCATTCCGCTGCGCCCGCTTTCTCAAGCAGATTACCTACAAGGACGGGAACACCGGGAACCCATACGCCGTAATCTGCGGGATCGGGCTCGTCAAAGCCTTTTTCTTCAAAGAGCTTAACTGCGTCGAGATAAGTCATTGCAACAGTGCTGTCAGCGTTCTTCTTGCTGAGAGCCTCTGCGGGAATTGATGAATAGTAAGCGGTCATTTCGTTCATTGCGAGGGTCTCTTCATCCTCCACCTCGATGGTGGCGGTCTCTTTGCTTGAGGTGAAGCTCTTTATCTCTGAGAGAGCTGCGTCAGCGTCGAAATCCTCTGCGCCGAAGTCGATGCCGGTGAATGCGCCGACAGCCTCGGAGGCTGCGGTGTAGTCGTCTGCATCTGCGGTGTAAGCCTTAGTGCCTATGCCGAACAGGTGCCAGCCGTCGCCGAACACTCCGTCGTTCATCCAATCGGTAGCCGCCGAGCCGACGGTAACCATTGAGATGTAATAGACGAGGAACATGATAACTGCGAATATCGGAAGACCGAGCCAACGGTTAGTGACTATACGGTCGATCTTATCTGAGGTTGTAAGCTCGCCAACCTTTTTCTTCTTGTAGCAAGCCTTGATAACGGAAGCTATGTAGATATATCTTTCGTTTGTGATGATGGACTCTGCGTCATCGTCCATCTCGGTCTCGGCAGCCTTGATATCCTTCTCGATATGCTCAAGGGTGAGCTTGTCGATATTCAGGCTTGCGAGCACCTTGTCATCACGCTCAAAGATCTTGATGGCGTACCATCTCTGCTGCTCTTCGGGCAGGTTATGTACGGCAGCCTCTTCGATATGAGCGATCGCGTGCTCAACGCAGCCGGAGAAGCTGTGCTGCGGGATCGTCTTACCGCTCTTTGCAGCCTCTATAGCAGCCTCGGCGGCTTCCTTAATACCGGTCTCCTTAAGAGCCGATATCTCGACTATCTTGCAGCCGAGCTGCCGTGAAAGCTCTGCGGTGTCGATCTTGTCGCCGTTCTTCTTGACGACATCCATCATGTTGATGGCAACGACGACGGGAATGCCGAGCTCGGTGAGCTGAGTGGTGAGGTAAAGGTTACGCTCGAGGTTAGTGCCGTCGATTATATTAAGTATCGCGTCGGGGCGCTCATTGATGAGGTAATTTCTTGCGACGACCTCTTCAAGGGTGTAGGGCGAAAGTGAATAAATGCCGGGAAGATCGGTGATGATAACGCCGTCGTGCTTCTTGAGCTTGCCTTCCTTCTTCTCGACCGTAACGCCCGGCCAGTTACCGACGAACTGATTCGAGCCGGTCAGCGCATTGAACAGTGTTGTTTTACCGCTGTTCGGGTTGCCTGCAAGGGCAATTCTGAGATCCATGTCTGTTTCCTCTCTTTCTTATACGATAAGTATAATTAACCATTAACGATCATTCGACTTCGATCATGTCGGCGTCAGCTTTTCTGAGCGAAAGCTCATAGCCTCTGACCGTGACCTCGATGGGATCGCCGAGGGGCGCTACCTTGCGAACATAAACCTCAACGCCCTTTGTCAAGCCCATATCCATGATGCGGCGCTTGACCGCGCCCTCACCGTGGAGCTTAACGACCTTGACCGTCTCGCCTATGTTGACCTGTCTGAGAGTTTTCATTGCCTGTATCCTCCTTTTGATTTACACGGTGAATTCACACCATGATCTTTCTTGCCATTTCTTCACTGACAGCAACCCGCGATTCCTTGACGTTGACTATCACATTGCCGCCGAGTGAATTGATTATCGTGACCGTGCCGCCGACGACGAAGCCCAGATTCTCGAGATGCTGCCTGACCTCGGGGCTGCCCCCGATCTTCTTTATGATATTCTCTTTACCGACATCCGCCAAAACCAAAGGCATCATAACTTATATCCTCTCTTTTCCGTGATATATCGCTTGCGGCGACCGTTTCTTGATTAGCTCTCGCTAACCTGAAACCTTAAATAATCGGCTTGCATCGGCGATATTTCGCTGAACGCTTGCCGAGTTTTTTCGGCACTCGGGAGTATTGAAGCACTTTCGGATTAGCATCCACTAACCCCGGCTTCAAAATTTTCGGCTTACGCCGACGGCACATCGCCGCCTAACGCTTGCCGCACCCGAGCCCCGACGTTTGTCAGGGCTTTCCGAGAACGATTAGCATTCGCTAACCCGATCCCTTAATAAAATGATTAGCCGCAGCTAATCATAGCCTTAAAATATTGATTAGCACCCGCTAACCAAGAAGTATAATACAACTCTTTTCGCCCTGTGTCAATAGTTTTTGCCGAAAAAAAGCAGCCTTTTTCCAATTTCGTCAGCCTGCTCAAAATGTTAGCCACTGCTAACCGGCCCTTTGAGCATTTTGACTATGCAGCGCTATCCACCCCTCGCATGAGCATTAAAAGGTAAGATGAATAACTGCAAATCATCTTATACATTGATTCCGCAATGCGTGTCACCGTCAATCCTCCGTCGCGACTGCGTCGTGCCACCTCCTTTTCTAAGGAGGCCACTATAGCAGATAGCTCGGCGCTGTTTTTATCGAGCGACCATGCGAGTATGCTTCGCTACGGTTGTTAATAATTATGGGCTCCTTTTGAAAAGAGCTGTCGCGGAGCGGCTGAGGATTGTCGGGTAGTTGATAAAGTCAAAAAAATTGTTGATTTTATAATCACAAATCTGCAATTCAATCGTAGGGGACGCCGTCTCCTACGCGGCAATGAAGCGTTTGCCGTCGGCAAAACGTGAAGCAGAAACCTGACGGTTTCTGTGAAGCACTCGCTGCGCTCGCATGAAGCGAAGTGACCGCATCTTTTCGTGCGGCGCAGCCGCGCTTCATAGGGCGAAGCCCTGCTTCATTTTTCATGCGCCGTAAGGTGCGCTTCAGTGAAAAAAGCACTTCCTCGGAAGTGCTTTTTTCGACCGCTCGTCCTTCGAATCCCTTCTTAAAAAAATCCCCCGCCTCGGTGAGGCGAGAAATTTCTTGTGATTACGCGACGGAATAGCACAGTTACAATTCCAATATATATGAAGTACTACTGTATTTTTTGATAATAAATCTTTTCTTCCGAACCCCAAGGAGACATTTTCCTATCAATAATGTCAAATCCATATTTCTCATATAAATTTTCGTGATCACTCACTAGATATACTTTATCAAAACCAACCGATTTTAAATATGACATTGAATATATTATAAGCCTTTGACTCAACCTGTTACCACGCCACTTTTCGTCAACGAACAAATACCCAATATAAGGCGTATAATGTACATCAGGAATACAATCTGTTATTGCAACAGTGCAATATCCACAGATCTCATCATCATTAAGGGCGACAATAACTCTTTCCCAATCTTTAAAACCATTGTTCATCATAGCATTCGCTAATGATTTTCCTGCTTTCCACGAACAACTATCTGCATAATTTTTCACTTTGTTCCACATTTCATTAGATGCGGTAATAGCCTTGATTATCATTTGTTCTCCTTTGCCGTATTGATAGAAGAAATCAAAATTCTTTTGACTTCCGTGCATTTATTGAGCAATGTTTTGTCCTTGTAATATCCGCTTTCTATAAGCAACTCTATCCAATATTCGCTTTCGGAACATTCCTTGAGAGCAATTTGAAGTTTAGCGATAAAATCGGCTTTTCCGTGACCGTAAAACGCTTCGCGAATATTTGCACCAACACTTGTACCACTACGGATAAGTTGATTGGTTAGTACACTTTCCTTTTTAGTTTGCTTTACATAGTTACAAACCTTAATTATCTGCAAAGCAAATTCTTTGGATTTTATAATCAAAGGACTATCTGCCATAATATTACCGCCTTTTCTATTACGATTATAACACTATAAAATAAAAAAAGCAAGGTATCAACCTTGCGTTTATAATTCGTGCCGTAGGCAAACCTAACTTATTACCTATTACTTCTTACTTATTACTTCCCAAAAATCCCGTATCAAACTTTATTTGAAGTAAGAGTGAAGAGGTAAGAAGTAAAAAGTAAAATCCCGTCCACTAAAGTGAACGGGATTTTTGGCCCGCTCGAAGGGATTGCGATTCGCGCGCCTGCGGGCGCTTGGTCGCTCGCGGTCGCAACAGTCCACCGGACTGTTGCTCTGTCCCGCTCGTCCTTCGAATCCCTTCGTTTTAAAAAAAAATCCCCCGCCTCGGTGAGGCGAGAAATTTCTTGGCCCGCTCGAAGGGATTCGAACCCCCGATCTTCAGAATCGGAATCTGCTGCGTTATCCAGCTGCGCCACGAGCGGAATTATCAGGCACTTTACTATACATCAAAATGCTCCGAATGTCAAGTGCGGCACCCGTTTTTCGGTCGTGTTAAATCGACTGTATTATCTCGCCCTCGCAGTGCTCGCCGTCGGGCGACACGCCTGTTATCTTCACTTGCACGAGCTCGGCGCATTTCTCACACTCGGCGGGGATCCTGACGGGCACATAATTTGCCGTGTAGCCCTGCACGAAGCCGCTGCGGTATTCCTCGGGCAGTATCTCGACCGCCGTGCCGACAAGCGACTCAAAAAAGCGGCGGCGTATCTCGTTAGTCTCCCTTATCATCTCCGCCGCGCGCTGCTCCTTTTCCTTTTGCTCGACTTGGTCGGGCATTTTATCCGCAGGGGTGCCGGGGCGGCGCGAATACGGGAACACATGCACCTTTTCAAAGCCGACCTTCTTGACGAATTCGAGCGACTGCTCAAAATCTTCACGGGTCTCGCCTGGGAAGCCGACCATCACGTCGGTGGTTATCGTCGCGTCCTTGAAGGCCGCTCTCAGCTTGCTGCAAAGGTCATAGTATTCGGCGCTGTCGTAGTGCCTGTTCATGCGCTTCAGCGTCTTGTCGCAGCCGCTTTGAAGCGAAATATGAAACTGCGGGCAGAATTCTTTGACCTCGGCAAGCCCCGCAATGACTTCATCCGTGATATGGTCAGGCTCAAGCGAACCGAGCCGCACTCTGCGAATGCCCTCGGGCGCGGCGGCCGCACGCACCGCGTCGACGATGTTGCCGCCGCTCTCGGTGCCGTAGGCGGAGAGATTGATGCCGACAAGCACTATCTCGCAGAAGCCGTTCTCAGCAAGCGAAGCGACCTCGCTCCTCAGCTCATCGAGCGGCTTTGAGCGCACCCTGCCCCTCGCATATGGGATTATGCAGTATGAGCAAAAGCGGTTGCAGCCGTCCTCGATCTTGACTATCGCCCTCGTGCGTTCGCGGAACTCGGTGACGGTATCGCCGCCGAAGCTCTCTTTAGTCTCGTGCGGAGCTATGGCAACTATTCGCCCGCTGCCGTTGATATACTGCATTATATATTCGTACAGCAGCTTATTGCTCCTGTTGCCGATGACAATATCCGCTTCGCCGAGCTTCTCACCCGCCTCGGGTGAAGCCTGGGGCATACAGCCCGTGAGGATAACGACGCTGTCGGGGTGCAGCTTCTTGAATCGGCGCACCGACTGCCGCGTTTTTCTGTCGCTCTCGGCGGTGACGGTGCAGGAATTGATGATATAGACATCCGCCTGCTCCGCGCTGTCAACGATAGTCACTCCGTGCCGCTCAAGGCTCTGAGCCATCGCCTGCGATTCATATTGATTGACCTTGCAGCCCAAGGTATAAAATGCCGCTTTCATATAAGTCTCCGTTCCGCAATTGAAATACGATATGCACATTATATCAGAAAAATGTGTGATAATCAATGCCGACGGGCACATATATTTTCGTGAAAGGGGCTGTGAATTATGAAAAAAACGATAAAATCGGCGCTTTCGCTGCTCTCGGCGCTCGCTTTGGCATTCACCTGCTGCGGATTCGGATACGCCGCAGAGCCGCCGATAGAGATAAAGGCGAAATCCGCCGTGCTGATGGATGTCTCTACGGGCAGAGTGCTTATTGGTTACAATGAAAACGAGCGGCTTTACCCCGCCTCCGTCACCAAGATAATGCCGCTGCTGCTGATAGTCGAGGCTATCGACGACGGCAGGCTCGCCCTGACCGACACCGTCACGGCGAGCGCAACCGCCGCCTCGAAGGGCGGCTCGCAGATATGGCTCAAGGAGGGCGAGCAGATGACCGTTGACGAGCTGCTGAAGGCTACGGCGGTCTATAGCGCCAACGATGCCTGCACTGCGCTCGGCGAATACCTCGCGGGCAGCGACGAAGCCTTTGTCAAGATGATGAATGACCGAGCGGAGCAGCTCGGGATGACGAACACCCATTTTGAGAACTGCACGGGGCTTGATGACACGACCACGGAGCATCTGACCACGGCGGCGGATGTGGCGATAATGTCGCGCGAGCTGCTGCGCCACGAGCTGATAACGAATTACACGACGATATGGATGGACTCGCTCAGGGACGGCAAAACGGAGCTGGTGAATACCAACAAGCTGGTGCGATTCTATAAGGGCACCACGGGTCTGAAAACCGGAACCACGGCAAAAGCGGGCTGCTGCGTGTCGGCAAGCGCAATGCGTGAGGGCACTCACCTTGTCGCCGTCGTAATGGGCAGCGGCAACAGCTCCGACCGATTTGAGACGGCAAAGGCGATGCTGAATTGGGGCTTTGCGAATTATTCGACCGTCACGCCGAAAATAGACCCCTCACTGATACCCGACGTCGGCGTGATAAACGGCGTGACCGAGCGGATAACACCGAGAATTCCCGACGCCGATCCTATTCTGATCGAGAAGGGGCGTGAGAGCGAAATAGCGCAGAAGGTCGACCTCGCCCTCGACGTTGCCGCCCCGGTGGAGCAGGGGCAGGTGCTCGGCACGGTCACATTCAGCCTCGGCGGTGAGGAGCTGGGCAAATACTTGCTCACAGCCCCCGATTCCGTGCCCGCGCTGACCTTCGGCATCATATTCCGCCGCATTTTGGCTTCGCTTTGCGGTCGTGTTCAATAGCTTTAGGGCAGCAGAGTAATCTCGGCTTTGCAGCGTTAGGGGCGAACTTTGTTCGCCCTCGGGACGATGCCGAATACTATAATATCAAACTGTTGCTAACCTCTTAGGCGCCCTCTTGAGGGAGCTGTCCGTAGGACTGAGGGAGTTTTTGTTAAAAAACAAACATTCCGCCTGCGGCACACCTCATCCGTCTCGCAGGCTCGACACCTTCTCCTCGAGGAGAAGGTGAATTTTTACTGTCAGCACTGTGATTTTGAGCGGGCGAACGCAGTTCGCCCCTACGATGTTGATTTTGCATTTGCGATTATTTTGCGAGATGCCGAGGACGTCATCCCCTACGATTGAATTGCGGATTTGAGGTTATATAATCGGCAACATTTTTGACTTTATCAACTACCGGACAATCCCTCCGTCGCAACTTCGTTGCGCCACCTCCCTTTACACAAGGGAGGCGAGGTCAACTGCAAATTCGGCGCAAAAAGGTTAAAGGCTGCCGCAAGCGACAGCCTTTGGTTATTTCTATTTAACTGATTTTATCGTTTCTGTTTGATCGCCCTTTTTGCAGACGAAATTGCCGTTGGCATCTTTCTCTATTGAATCATATTTGCCGCCAACAGCTTTACCGTCTGTATTTATTACATTGTAATATGTTTCAGTCGGGCTTATCGCAAAGCCAATGCCGTAAGAACTGCCGTAGGTGAAGTCTATATCCTGATACTTACCGCCGCCGCAAATAACATTGCCGCTTTTGTCATATATGGCCGCAAAATCATCGTACTCGGGGCCTATCAGACATGTATCTTTAAGTACAAAGCGCTCCTCATTGATCGGGTAACCCTCTTTGCGGGAGCACGGTACAAGCTCCCGACCGCTTGACGAGTCATACAGACCGTAAAGTATGGATGATTTGCCTGCCTCGGGCACTTTATACATACATGCTATGACAGTGCTGCCTTTGCACTCGCCGAACGGGTCGAGCACTACCTTGTTTGCAGGGAATTCAGCTATGATTTCACCGCCGTATGAAATATAGTAAGCGCGCTCGGCGGTGTAAGCCGACAAAACATGCCTGCGTGTTTCTATGGGCAGGTAAACTTTGTCAAAATCAATGTCAATCACTTTTTTGCCGCTTGCATCAACGATGTAGCTTTTGCCTTTCTCCGGCCTAATGATCACAAGCGGTACTTCTTTATCATCGCTCACGGTCACAATCTCTCCTATGAATTCGGGAATTATAACTTTATCATTGTGCCCGACCAGCGAACTATACACCTTGCCGTCCCTCATGACGTCCGTAATAAACGTATCCCGGCTCAGAGGTGAGACAAGATCATATTTTGGCTTTACGATCACTTTATCTTGAGAATCCATAATGCCGTACAGGTTATCTGGGTTATCCGGGTTTTCGTCGTTCTGCGGGTTGGCGTAGCAGGCGATATAGCCGTAGTCAAACGTCTTTTCTTTGTTCTTAAACAGTTGAGTCGCCTCGACCGTAGCGGCTGTGTCCGAGGGTGTTTCGCTGTCGCCGCCGCAGCCGGCAAAGCAAAGAATACAAACTATCAGAGCCGTTATGACGGCAACGGGCAGAATTTTTCTCATTTTAACTCCTCCGTATTAAATTATCTTTCGCTCTTATTAAAGAATATGCCGTAACACGCATATAAGAGCCATCGGAATCACCCTCTCAAATATAAATTGCAGAAGTTTAACAAAAATAATCGCAGGCAATCATCGGAATTGCCAAATATATTTATTATTGATATCTGCTGCACTTATATTTTAACTGATTTTTTGAGTAAAAAGCAAGTGGAATTTTAAAAATCAGCAAAATGTACAGCCGCTTTTCAGCCTGCTTGTATAAATTTAACAAAAAAGCTGCCGCACATCAATCTCTTGATCTGCGACAGCCTTTGGTTATTTCTATTTAACTGATTTTATCGTTTCTGTTTGATCGCCCTTTTTGCAGACGAAATTGCCGTCGGCGTCTTTCTCTATTGAATCATATTTGCCGCTCTCGGCTTTACCGTTGAGGTCGATCAGCCAGAATTCGGGCTCATAAGCGCCCATGGTGGCTGACTGACAGCCGATACCTATTTTGTCACCGTCATCAAAGAAAATGCGGGCAAATTCGCCGTCCTTGGTGAGCTGTTTGCCGTCACCGTCAAACATATTTGCAACATTTGATGTTTCAATCAGGCTTTCCAATTCGCCGTCAAAAGCAACGATCCTATCGGCACCTACGACCTTGATCTCCTCATATTTGCAAGGAATGATAACTTTGCCCGAAGAATTTTTCAGCCCGAATTTCAGCCAGTTGTTATTATTGCCGATAAGCAAGGTATAGCCGTGCTCCAACTCCCTCAGCTCGGCATAATCGCCGTTGTTAAGCACACAGATCTCCTTGCCGTTATAATCGTAAACGTAAAGCGTTTCCCCCGCCTCGGTATTTTTACTGCCGAAGAAGAAGCCGTCATACTGATGGATGGACGCACCGTCAAACTCAAGCGGGATTATCTGCTCGCCGTCGGTGTTTACGAATCGAACCTTTCCGTCCGAGGGTTCAATAACCAGTATCGGCGGTGTGCCCTCAGGTGCAAGAACCCCAGTTTGACAAATTACACCGCGGAAGAACGGAACAAGGAAGTTTTCATTTTCGTCTACAAGAGCCGCATGTATGGAATTATCGACAGTCTTTTCGACCACAAATCTATCCTTGCAAATCGGAAAAGCTGACACATAACTTGGCTCTATGACTATATTTCCAGCACTATCAACGATGCCAACATTACCGGTAAGATTCTTTGACATGTAGCAAAGCTTATAGCCAAAGCCCGGATCATTGTCTGTATCAACATACACATTATCAACCATAGATGCACTTTCCAAAGCTGTGGTCTCATCTTGTGACTGGTGGCTATCGTTTGAACATGCCGACACCGTTAAAGCCAAAATTAGAATTAAGAATATAGAAATTAATATCTTTTTCATAGTTATCATCTCCTATTATGCTATTCCACAAAAATGTACGGTGATTTGAATATATGTGCAAACTTTCTTCTGATATAACTGATTGGGACTTCACGTCTCCATTTTATAACACAATTCCCGCCTTTGCCATAATTGCATTCAACGACAACGACTTTATCCAAATCCGATGAAACATCAAGTACGATTACACTATGTCCATCATATCTGAGGTAATCACCGGGCTTGACAAAATACATAGAATTCACATCGGTAGATTTCGACCAATTTTTAACGTCTGTTCCAAATAGCCTTTTCCCAATATATTTTGCAAACCCATTGCATTGTATCGAGCTTTGATAGCTGTTACAGCCGCAAGAGCCATTTAAATTGCAGTTATTATGGCTGCTACAAGCAAAATTTGTTGTAGTGGTATATCCCCAGGAGGTTCCCGGAGTGTGATTCCAATATCTAGAATCTGGAAAAATAGATTTTAATGTTGCGGTGGAAGATTTCGGTGCCGGTATTTTTTCAAAATACCACTTTTGGCTGTTCGAGCCGTTAGCGGTCGCTTTTATGACATTTGCCGGTGATGCGCTTGAGGCGTTCTGCGTTTGAAGCACTTTATTGTCCCACCCGGATTTAACGGTAAAGGTACTGTCTGAGTTTGCGGTTATCATCCACCGCTGCGTTGTGAGCGTTGAGCTGTAATAAAACAAATCGACTTCATCGTTGACCTCGGAAACACTCAAGCACTTTCTGCCCTGGTTTTGATAGTAAGGGCTTCTGTTTTCTAACCTATAAGTGTTGCCGGAAATCCGCACGGCTTTCCATGTTTGATTGAGAGCGCCGTGATAGGCATATTGAATAACGTTAAAATTGAGAGAATTTTCTGCATCTAAATAGTGCCCGCTGTTTTTGTTCCTAATGTAATAGTAAGCGCCGTCCGTAATGGTTGTCGCCGGAGAGAGATTTGAAGCGGCAAAACAATATAGAGGCAGTAAAAGAGTGAAAAATAATGCTAATAATAAGCTTAACATTCTTTTAGTTAGGTGCATTTTTTCTCCTTCTTTCTATAATATGCTAGTTAATGTATATCCTGACCATCGGAATCACCCTCTCAAATATAAATTGCAGAAGTTTAACAAAAATAATCGCAGGCAATCATCGGAATTGCCAAATATATTTATTATTGATATCTGCTGCACTTATATTTTAACTGATTTTTTGAGTAAAAAGCAAGTGGATTTTTAAAAATCAGCAAAATGTACAGCCGCTTTTCAGCCTTCTTGTATAAATTTAACAAAAAAGCTGCCGCTCATCAATTGCTTGACTTGCGGCAGCCTTTGTTTTATACAAGGTCGATAGTGAATTCGTACGGTGTGTACCACTTCGAGGTGATGAAGTTCCTCGCCCTGAAGACCACCCTGTCGGAGTAGACCTCCATTTGGAAGCCGAGGCCGTTGCCCGGCAGGCCGTAGCGGTTGACCAGCAGATAGGTCGGCAAGGTGATGCAGTTCACGCCGTCCACCGTCTCAACGCAGCAGAAGCCGAATACTTCCTGCGTGAATTTGCCGTTGATGCCCTCGTGCATATGGCCGCTGATATAAAACACGTTATCGTATTTTTGCAGCGTTGCCTTGACCTTGCGGCCGCTCTCCTCATCCATGGTGCCGCCCTCCCAAACAATGGGCTGGCCGTTGATGCCCTCATACGGCTCGTGGCAGATGACGAATGCGGGCAGGCCGTCCTTGGTGCCGTCGGCAAGCTCCCTGTCGAGCCACGCTATCTGCTCGTCATAGATCTCATAGGTATCCCACCTGTCCTCGCTCTCGTCGCAGATGACGATGAATTTGTAGCCGTTGACGGTGTAGCTGTAATAGGGCTTGTCAAAGTCGGTGCCGAGATACTCATTGTGCATCCTGATGAAGCGATCCCTCGCCTGCTGATTGGTCATGCCGAGATCCTCGGTGTGGCCGATATCGTGGTTGCCCATGGTGATTATCGCATTCTTCGCCTTGCTGCTCTCGGTGAGGATCCTGAAAAAGTCTTCGACCGAGGCGTCGTCGCCGTAATTGGTAAGATCGCCCGTCACAATGACTGCGTCCGTCGGCACGGAGCAGCCGTTCATATCGAGGAACGCGCGCTCGAGCAGGTATTTGCCGCACGGCAGGCGGGTGTCGATATGAGTGTCGGAGATGATCGCGGCGTTGAGCCTGATATCGTCGCTCTCGGGCGAATAATCAAGGCACGGGAACACGGTCATAATGACCGAGATAAGGAATGCGGTGAGTCGGGAGAAAAACTGCATATGAAGCCCTCCTTTTAATTCTTAGCGAGACTATTCTACCATTTTTATCGACGGATTGCAATACAAAACCTTGACTTTATCGCCGAACCTGTTTAAAATGACAAAGGAGGCGATATTGTGATAATTTTCATCATAGCTCTGGCGATAATGTGCGTCGTCGGCATTAAATTCAGCTTTAAGGACGGCTTTGCCGACTACTGCTCGCCCGAAAAAACCGGGGCGATAAAGGGTATCTTTGTTTTTATAGTCGTGCTCTCTCACGCACGTTCGTATTTTCCCATCCTTGAGGCTCCCCAAGGCGCATTTTATCGGGAATTCCTCAACTTTTTCGGTCAGCTGATGGTAGTCGTATTCCTTATGTATTCAGGCTACGGGGTGTGGCTGGCAATAAAGAATAAAGACGGATATATCAAGACCATACCGACCAAAAGAGCGTTTAAGGTCTGGCTGCATTTTGCGATAGCCGTCACTGTCTTTTACATAGTCGGTCTGTGTCTCGGCAAGGGCTACAGCCTCAAGACGCTGCTGCTCTCATACATTGGTCTCTCGGGAGTCGGCAACAGCGCATGGTTCATAATTGATATAATCATTCTATATTTGCTCACCTTCGCTGCCTTTGCCGTATGCGGCAGGAAGCATATGCTGCTCGGTACGATAGTCACCACCGTGCTCAGCTTCGGCGCCCTGCTTGCTTTGCGGAAGTGGCAGTTCGGCAACAACTGGTGGTATGACACGGTCATGTGCTACCCGCTCGGCATGTGGTACGCTATGGCGAAGCCCTATATCGACAAGCATATTTTGCCGAGCTTTTGGAAGTGGCTGCTATGCACCTTCGCCCTCGGCGCGGCTTTCGGCGGGTTCCGTTATCTGATATATGCCAAGCAAAACAGACTCATCTACTTCATCCCTGCTTCGCTTGCGTTCGGGCTGCTGATAATCTTCCTCTCAATGCGTATCAGCCTCAACAACGCCGTTCTGTGCTGGTTCGGCAAGCGGGTATTCGGCGTATACATCCTCCAGCGCATACCGATGATTGTGCTCTCACACTTCGGGGCTGAGAGCAAGCCCGTGCTCTTCACCGCCGCCTGCATTGCGATAACGATAGTGCTTGCGGAGATATTTGAGCGGCTCATGGGCAAGCTGGATATCGCGCTGCACCTGTCAAAGAAGCCGAAGAAAGCAGTCAAAGAAGCCGCAAACATATAAGTTCACATAAGCGAAGCCGCCGGGCGAACCGGCGGCTTTCTTTATGCTATGCTGTTTTTATCAATACCAAATGAAACCGAGCAGGAAGATGCGGATAAGCACCTGCCACCAGGCGTATTTGACGGTGATCTTACAATGCTCCTCGATATCCGTGCCGACAATGTGCATGGTGATGACCGCATTGCCTCTGCCGACTGCCTTATAGTTGCCGTCCTTATCGACCGTGACGACCGACTCATCGGAGGAGGTGTATTCGACAAGCGAGGGATCCTCGGTAATGGTGTTGAGCCTGCCGACAGACTTGTAGTAAATCACAAGCTCACGGTCGGGCATACGGGCGGCAAGCTGCCACTGAGCCGTGACCGTCACATTCTCGGCGGGCATGGTCGCGGGAATTTCCCTGTCCCAACCGATGAAGGTGTAGCCCTCTCTTGTCGGGTCGGCAGGCGCGGCTATTGCCGTACCGTAGTCCTGCGTGATCGGAGCGATCTCGCTGCCGCCTGCGGTGTCAAAGGTGACGGTGTACCGATTGATTTCCCACTGTGCGGTGACCGTCACATTCTCGGCGGGCATGGTCGCGGGAATCGCTTTGTCCCAGCCGATAAAGGTGTAGCCCTCTCTTGTCGGGTCGGCAGGTGCGGTAATTGCCGTACCGTAGTCCTGCGTGATCGGAGCGATCTCGCTGCCGCCGTTGGTATCAAAGGTAATTGTATATTTATTCGTGTTCCACACGGGATAGAGCGTCAGCGCCTCGTTTTGCGTATAAACAGCATCAAGACCGTACACCTTTTCGCCGCCGTCAACGGTCGCCCAGCCTACTTGCGTGTACCCCGTGCGGGTGAACAGCTTGCCTTTCAGCGTGAGGGTATCGTTATAGAATTTGATATCCGTTACCGCGTCGCCCGTGCCATATGTGCCGGGTTGATAGCTAACATCCCATGCGTTTGCGATACGCACATATTTCTTGCCGGGAAGCTGCGGCACGGCAGCCTCTGCGGCATCCTGCGCCGAAGAGCCCGTGAACAGCCGCACACCGTCGCCCATATACAGCTTGCCGATAGCTTGATCCCGCAGCGTAATGGCCTGCGGATCGCCCGTTACGGTAAGCGAGCCGCTGTCTATGGTAAGAAAGTACGCCCTCAGCCCGTCCGTCATGGTGACGCTGCCGCCGCCATACTGGGTGTATTGGCCAAGCGTCAGTGCGCTGTTCAGCGTCAGCGAGCCGTTGCCGAGAACGGAAAGGGTGTTATTGCTCTCGATAATTCCGTTCAGGCTTCCGATGGTATTCTTTCCGTCCGGCGTGATAAAGAGCGGGCTTCCACGTCCGATATATTCTTCGCTCAGGCGCACAGAGGTCAGGTCGGCATTCTTGAGCTTCAGATTCGGGAAAACACTGCCGTACCTTTCAAGCTTGCCGGTCGAATCAATTTCCAAAATATCCTTGGATGTCAGATTTCCTGATGCCATAAGAGAAGTAAGGCTTCTGCCCTTAGGCAGAACAAAGGACGCCGTCCCGTCGCCGAAAATATCGGTATAATTATCCGGCGTAACCTCGACCTCGCCGTTGCCCCGATCCAAAAACAGACCTAAGCCGCCCCAGAAAGCGATGAGTCTCGAAACATCCGCCGGAACGGTATCGCCGGGCTTATAGAAGTTAAAGTTATCATCTGCCCACCACAACTGTGCATCTGCCGAAATGCCGTCCGGGCGGGGCAGCCCCTCGGCAGAGGGTGCAGTGAAGCTCTCGCCGTTTTTCACGATAATATTGATCCAGTTCTGCTGCTCGCCGGGCATAAATTCACCCGTTAGCAGCTCTACTATTTTCAGGCTGTCGGCGGCGAGATCAGTCGGCAGTTCAAGAACGGGGCGGTAGCAGATACCATTATAACTGGTTTCAAACGTGCCAAATAAATTATTCACTGAATTGCGTGTGGCTTTACGAATGTCGAAATCGTGATAACGGGTGTCCTGTCCCCAGAACTGGGAAATTTTTTCATTGTTACCCAGCTCCTTTATGAAATCGGAGTTCTTGGTGAGGATCTGATCCCACTCGTTGTTGGCAGGATTTCCGCGCTGAGAACTCTTATGGATACTGCCCATTGTGGGTGCGCGAAGGGTGTAGTTTATGCCGCCCGCAGTGTTGGTTTTACCGAAAATGAAACCTGCATTGTTCAGGTCGATCCAGCTGATATCGGTAGTAACCCTGTAGTCGGCAATGAACAGACTGTGCTCGTAAGCATATCCGTACTGTGCGTTCTTGTCTGTGGTCACAGAGGCCTGCTCGGAGGAATCTGCTACATGGTTGGATGCAGGTTTCAGCACATAGGCGTTGACCGTGCCGGCATAGGTGAAAGGCACATAATGCAGGGTGCTGTCAGGCAAATTGCTGTTTACCGTGCCGGGAATATCCATCGCCGAAAGGTCAAAATAGTATCTGCCGCCGGGGGTGAGGGTGAACTGCTCGTCGATCTCGTCCGTCAGCTTCACTTCCCGAAGTGCGCCGGCATAGTCGGTCTTATGATCGCCGTTAAACTGCTCGTTGAACACGCAGAGCGTCTTGCCGGTCATGTCTATGCCAGTCAGGTCAATCGCTGCCCTGCCGCGTGTACCGTTTGTCGTGCCGTCCAGCTGCACAACGCGTGTATAGCGGGAAATGCTCCCGTCCGCATCCTTAATAACGGCAGATATATATTCATTATCGCCCACTTTTGCGTTCTTGTATTCGACCTCCAGCACACTACCGTTGACCAGCACCGTCTTTGCCGTAAAATCGTCGCGGTCGCTGTCATGCAAGGTCAGCTTCCATTCATCTCCGGCGTATTCGGCGATCGGGGTCGTTAAATCTGCAACTTTTCCGTGCTCGGCAGCAGATATAAAGAGAACGGAGGACAGATCCAGCTCCATGGCAGGCCGCACGGCAGCATCGTAGTCCACGTTGAGGGCGCTGCCGCTTCTGCCATCGGGATGAATCGTCCACGATCCGTAGCCGTAAACCTCATTGGAAGAACGCGTCCACCACTTTGCAGCGTACTTGCACGAATTTCTGTACAAATAAATACTATCCTCTTGCGAGAAGGCCCAGAGCTTCTGCGCTTTGACCTCCTGCCCGGTGATTCCCTCGGTGATGTCCTTGGGGCGGATGACCGCCTGCTCCTTTTCGGGGATCGCCTCGGCCAGGGAAACCATTTTCTGCTGCAAGGTGCTTCCCGCATACTCATTGGGCTTTCTCCATTGCGACATATCGGACGGGTTGTTGGCATAATAACCGTTGTCCTCGCTGTAGCGTCTTGCATTTTCAAACGGCACGGCGCTCCCCGTGCGGAACGGGACATCTCCGAAATCATTGTTTACCGCAAGCAGGGTAATGATGGGCGCATTATTGCTTTTGTCGGTCTTTTTGCCGATCACCCACCATTCATGCCCCGCAAAGGACAGCCTGCTTTGGTCGATCTTTAATATGCTTTGGGCGCTCGTACCGGGCAGAATGGCTTTTGCACCGCCTGCGGCAAAAATCGTTACCGGCACAAGGCATAGCACCATACAAAGGGTGAGCAGGATGCAGAGTATTCGTTTTTTCATTTTATGACCATTCCTTTCCGCTATGCCGCAAGACGCAAAAGCACGCACCGCTGCACAGCAATAAAAATCAGCATCAAATTTTTGCTTGAGGAAACAGACGCACCGCCAAGGTGCTTACCGTCCTCTTTTTTCTTTCTCCGCAGCGTACAAGCCGAGAAAAGACGAAGCCTTAACCACAAAGAAGATGCTTGTCGATCTCGGTCGGGCTTCAACATCAAGCCGCCGCCTTTCTGTCCATGCAAAAAACGGCGCAGAAATACTGCGCCGCCTGATATTAATCGAGCTTCTCTTTAAGATAATTGTCGTAGAAATCGGTAACGGCTGCATAGAAATCTTCAACGCCGCCATCGTTCTTGAGGATATAATCAGCCATCTTTTCGCTCTCGCCGGTGTGGAATATCTCCTCCTCATGGAGGTCGTTTTCACGCAGCTTCTCAACGCTCTTGCCGTCTCTCTCGGAGCCTCTGGCGAGCATTCTCTGGTAGCGCACCTCATCGTCGCTCACTACAACGTCAACAAGCACGAACTTGTCGCCGAAAGCCTTCTTGAATATCTCGATATCCGAAGGCGGACGGATGCCCGAAACAAGGAAATTGGGGCTGTCGGACTCCTTGATCTTCTTGACGATAAGCTCGGGGAAGAAGGTCTGGCCGTTTGCGGTCATATACTTCTTGGAGGTGGCGTGAAGATTGTCTCTCGTCAGCTCAAGGCCGTCCGCCGCCGCAAGCTCCCTGACCACGTCGCCGATGGAGATCATCGGGAAGCCGTAGGTCTTTGCCACATACTCAAGGAAGAAATCCTTGCCGGTGCCGTTCTTACCGACTGCTGCTAATACCATATTTCATTTACCTCCGTAATTTTATATTTCGGGAATGACTATCTCGATCTCCCTGCCAAGGTCAGCGGAGCGGGAGATGCCGTCGATTATTGCCTGGTTATAGAGTATCTGACCGCAGGGAACGGGTGCTTCGCCGCCCTCCTTGACCGCGTCGACAAAGGAGCGGATCTTAATGTCGAAGCAATCCGCATGATTCTCCTTAACGGGGATAACGGTCTCTATCTGCTCGCCTGCTATCTCGTGATAAATGACGAGCGGGCCGCCGATGCTGCCGTTCCAGCACTCGGTGGAGGGAACTCTGACCGAGCCCTTGGTGCCCATGATGATGGTGTCACCCGGAGTGTCAAGGTTCATCGCCCATGCGATCCTGAAGTCGAGGATTATGCCGCCCTCAAGGCGGATGAACGCCGCCGCAAAGTCATCAACGCCGAATACGTCGTGATGCTCATAGCTGGGGCTCTTGCCGAAGAAATCGGATTTGTAGCCCGAGACGGTGAGCGGCTTCGGGTAGCCTATCGAATTGAGGACCATATCGAGCGAGTAGCAGCCGATATCGCCGAGGGCGCCGATGCCTGCGGTATCCTTCTGAATGAAGGAGGTGCCGAACGGAGTCGGGATGCCTCTGCGGCGGCCGCCGCCGGTCTGGATGTAATAGATCTGGCCGAGCTCGCCGGACTGCACGACTCTCTTGAGCATCTTCATATTCTCGTCAAAGCGGGGCTGGAAGCCGATGGAGAGCACGCCCTTGCTTGCCTTCTCAGCCTTGCAGATAGCGACGGCTTCGTCGAGAGTAACACACATGGGCTTCTCAAGCAGCACGCTTACGCCGTGCTCAAGAGCGTAAATGGTACACTCGGCATGGGTCGCGTTGTAGGTGCAGACGCTGACTGCGTCGCACTCGCCCGCGTCGATAAGCTCCTTGTGGCTGGGGTAGAATTTAACGTCGCCGACATTGTATCTCTCGCAGAAAGCCTCAGCCTTGCCGGGAACAAGATCCGCAAGGGCGACTATCTCAACGTCGGGGCACTTCTGATAGGCCTTGACATGAGCCTCGGCTATCCAACCGGTGCCGATGATGCCCACCTTGAGCTTTTTGCTGTAGTCACGGACTTTTTCGTCCGACGGTGCGTCTTTGAATTTATCAAGGATATTCTCTGACATATCAATACCTCACAATAATATTATTACCAGCTCAGAGTTTGGAGATACTCTCTGCTGAGTTTGACCGATTCAAGCCTTGTGGCGCCCTTTGCGGGGTCATCCTGCTCGACGACCACCCAATTTGCGCCCGCATCCTCACAGGCAGCGAGTATGGAGGGCATATCCTGCTCGCCGTGGCCGACGGGCATGAATGAGAACGAACTTTCCTCCTCCTGCTCCTCACCGTCGTCGATGCCGATGAGCTTATAGAGGCTGCCGTGTTTGCCGCCGCTCATCTTGAAATCCTTGAGATGGACTACGGGCGACCTGCCGGCGTATTTCATTATGTATTCCGAGGGGTCGACGCCCGCGACCTTGACCCAGCAGGTGTCTATCTCGGTCTGAAGCAGGTCGGCGGGGATGGTCGAATAGAGCACGTCGAGGGCGTATTCGCCGTCGAGCTTAACGAATTCAAAATCGTGGTTATGATAGAGGAGCTGAATGCCGAGCTTCTTTGCGGCTTCGGCAATCTTGCGGATGCCCTCGACGGTGGCGGTGAAGCCGTCGGTGCCGGGGCGGCATTCCTCGGTCAGATAGGGCACGGCGACATATTTGCAGCCTATCTCGGCGTAGTCGGCGAGCACCTTCTCGGGGTCGGCAAGCATATCGTAATAGGGCACATGGGCAGAGATGGGCACGATGCCGATCTCATTGCAGAATTCCCTGATCTTGGCCGGCTCCTCGCCGAAAAGACCCGCGAATTCAACGCCGTCATAGCCGTATTCTTTCATTTTTTTGATCGTTCCGTAAAAATCATCCTGCATCTCATCCCTGACGGAGTAGAGCTGGACTGCTACGGGCAATTTCATTGTAGAATCCTCCCATATAATATGTATATTAATATATTATCATATCTTTAGCGTTCTTACAAGTAAAAAGTTAAATTTCGCCGCCGTTTTTGATATATTTCTCCGTGATGTCGGCCGCGAGGCGCACAAGCTCGCCGCAGGGGCGCTTTTTATAGTAGGTTTCCGTCCTCTGCTCCGGCACGGGGGCGCTCGACCCGCCGAGGCCGAGCAGCTCGCGGCAGACTATCGAGCCTGTCTCCGCCTTGAATTCGCCCGCCGCACGCTGAATCAAGGCATAAAGCGCTGCCTTGCGCTGCCTGTCGTTCGGGTCGGTGCAGGCGAATTTATAAGAGAGGGTCATTGTCATTCCGCTGACCGCGCCGCAGACCTCCCTGAGCCTGCCTATACCGCCGCCGAAGCCCGCGGAGATACGCAGTGCGGTATCCTTATCAAAACCGAGCTCGTCCGAGAAAGCGCAGAAAACCGCCTGGGCGCAGTTCATTCCGCTCTCAAAGAGCTGCTTCGCATAATCGCCTTTTGTCATTTGAATTACCTCCGAAAAAAAGCTGCCGCAAATAAATGCGGCAGCCTTGAGTTTTAGTTTGCAGCTTCCTGCTCGCCCGCCTGGTCGTTGAACTCATCGACCTGGTTGGCCATAGCCTTACGGCGCTCGTGAAGCTCTCTGTACATTCTGTCTCTCTTCTCGCCGTTGAGGTCATAGAAGAACTTCGGAATGATGCTGAGAATGCCCGTAACAACGGGAAGAATGGTGCACATCCAGAAGAGCGAATACTCGGTCTTCTCGGACTGGTTGCCGAAGCCTGCGCCCTGGACGTAGCCGATCCTCGCAAGGATGGCTGCCTTGATTGTCTGACCGACGGTGGAGACGAGCTTTGTGGCAAGTCCCTTTGCAACGCCCGTCATACCCTCGGTACGGTAGCCGTTCTTCCACTCGCCGTAGTCGATGGCTTCGTTTCTCATCTCCTCGGGAATGACCTTTTTGATGCCGTAGAAGAACATCCAAATGGTCTCACGGAGCATGAAAGCGGGGATCATTGCGCTGAGCTTCTTATAATTCTTGTTTATCGAGCCGACGATGAAAACGCCGGTCATAAGCAGGTTATCAATATGGGAGCCGACTATCCACAGAGCCTTGGTGGAGAACTTCGATCTCGCCCAGGGAACGTAGGAATAGCTTATCGGGGAAACGATGGCGCCGGGGATGCCGACGATGGTGGTCATCGAGGCAAGGCCGAGCACGTTGATGTAGTAGTAGTTGGTGCCGGAGTTCATGCTGAACGCACCGAGGAACTCGGAAAGGGTGATGAGCAGCAGCGGCTTATTGGTGAAGACCGACTTGACGCCTGCGAAAATGCTCGGGCGGTCGACCGTCTGCATGACTCTCTCTTTGGAGACGAATGCGAAGTAAAGGGCAAGTCCGCCGCTGACAAGGGTGGTGAAAACGCCGCCGGTAACGTAAAGCGAACGCATCGGGAACTTGAGAACGCCGCGGCTGACAAGGTCGATGAGCACGCCCATGAGAATTTCGGGAGCCTTCTCAACGAAACCGGAAAGGAGGTTTGCCTGAGTGATAAGACGGGTCCTGTCGATGATATTGGGCGTGATGGTCGCCGTCATACCCGTCCTTGCAATAGCAATAAGGGAGCTCGCAAGGTTGGTGAAGAGCTGCAATATCAAATAGAACGCCAACTTGGACGCGTCATAAAGACCTCTGTCGCCGAAAACGAGCGGCATCATCCAGAAAAAGAGGCTGCAAAGCACGCCGGGGCCTGCATAAACGACGAGCCAGGGCTTGAATTTACCCCAACGGGTCCTGGTCTTATCGACGATAGCCGCAAGGAACACATCGTTGATGATATCCCAAATACCTATAACAAAAGTAACTATCTGCTGGAATTTGAGGCCGACTCTGATAATATCCGTAACAAAAATATCATTATATTTGCTGATATTAAAGCTCTGGGAAATATCATCGAGTATATAAGCCACTGTCTCTTTCGTCCCGACATAGCGTCTGTCCTTCGGGACGGCGAGGTGCCTCTCCTGCTGCTCGGGTGCCTGAGCAACAGCGTTAGCGCTTGAAGCCATATCATCTCTCCCTATCGTTGAAATATTCGATTTATTTTATCACACAGTGACAGTCTTTTCAATACCGTAAATATTTTTTATGAAACATGCACAGTACGACAGCGGCGTTTTTGGTGAATAACACTATTCGGCAGAGCCGCCCTTAGCCTTTTTTCGCTTTATCGTGCGATAACGCAGGACAAACCAAAGGATAATGAGCACCTGGACTATCGCCGCGATTATAAATATGGAATTAAGTCTCTCCGTTTGGAAGGTCAGCCGCAGGCAGAGCACGAGCGACCAGTCAAGCCCGCTGGCGCAGACGAAACGGTGCGGCAGCGGCCACCAGAGGGAGGTAAAAACTATGAGCGGGATAAACGCAACGGGTATCGCATAGAGAAAAATTATGCCTATCCTGTCCGCCGCAAAGCCCGCAAGCCTCAGAGCGAAATAGATTATCGAGGCTACGAGGAACACAAGCCCCGCCGAGAGCATCGGGATAATTATACGGTTGGTCAGGTGCGGCTTCCTGCCGCCAGTCTTGACCTTGGGGGTATCGTCGCCGACGATGTCGTTGAGCGTAACGCCGTAAAGCTCCGCCAGCTTGTCAAGCACGAGCAGATCAGGCAGCCCGTCTCCCCTCTCCCATTTTGATATTGATTTGTCGGAATATGTGAGCTTCTCGCCCAGCTCCGCCTGCGTAAGCCCCGCGGACTTCCTGAGCGAGGAGAGATTTTTTGCGATATTTTTCTTGAGGCGTTCCTCCGTCACGGCTGCATTCTCCTCTCCGCCGAAATTTAATATAGTATGATTATACAACAAGCCGCTGTGAAAATCAAGTCGCTTTTTCGTTGAAAATCTTAGAATTCTACTCACGGTAGAGTCGCTTTTCGACGAGTAGAATCTCAAAAAACGAGAGTAGATTTTTTGAAAGCGTTAATAGCGTGACTTATTTGCTGCGGCGTTATAGAATATTGACATTGACGGTGAGCCGCAAGGACGCCGATCACTACACGAAAAAGAGGTGCCCCACATGGCAAAGGTAAAGTACAAATATTACGACGTTCAGCCCTTCGGAAGCATTGCCGAGATGATATCGCTCGCACTTGAGCAGTGCCCTCAGAAGATAGCTTACAAGTACAAGGAGAATGACGAGATAAAGGCGATGACCTACTCGGAATTCATAAACAGAGTATATTCGCTCGGCGCTTTTCTCGAAGCCAAGGGTTTCGGCGACTGCAACATCGCCTGCATCGGCTCAAACAGCGTGAACTGGATAACCGCCTATTTCACCGCCATCAGATGCAGCGGAGCCTTCGTGCCGCTCGACAGGGAGCTGCCCGGCAAAGACATAATCCATCTTATCAACGACAGCGAGAGCAAGGTGGTATTCTGTGATGAGCGATATGAGCAGCTCTTCGCCGAGAACACCGATTCGCTCGGCGGGGTCAAATACTTCATCTGCTTCGACCGCAGCGAGGACGACGGCAAATTCCTCTCATTCAAAAAAGTCCTTGACGCGGGCGCAAAGCTCGATAAATCAGCCTTTCTCGCCCTCAAGAGCGACCCGAACAGGATGAAAATGCTCGTCTACACCTCGGGCACGACTGGAATGTCAAAGGGCGTCATGCTCAGCGAACACAACCTTGTGTCGAGCGTTTATTACGGCTTGCAGGTCTCGACAGTCTTTGAGGTCGGTCTCTCGGTGCTGCCCTACAACCACACCTATGAGAGCGTGAGCGACCTGCTCGTCTCATTCCACCATCATTCAACGCTCTGCATCAACGAGAGCCTGCGCGCTATTCTCAACAACCTTAAAACCTATCATCCGGATTATATTTATATCGTGCCCGCCATCGCCGAGAAATTCTACACCCGCATCATCAAGGAGATCGAGGCAAAGGGCAAAAAGAAGCAGTTTGACTCGGCAATCAAGCTCAGCAACGGTCTGCGCAAGGTCGGTATCGACAGGCGCAAGAAGATATTCTCATTCCTGCATGAGATATTCGGCGGCAATCTGCGTAAGATAGTCTGCGGCGGCGCCCCGATAAGAGCCGAGGTCGGCGAATTCTTTGACAATATCGGCATCAGCCTGATAAATGGCTACGGCATCACCGAATGCTCGCCTCTTGTATGCGCCAACAACGACGCTGCCAACGATTACCGCACCGCAGGTATCAAGCTGCCCTGCCTCCAGTGGAAGATCGACGAGCCGAACGAAGAGGGCATCGGCGAGATCCTCGTCAAGGGCGACGTGGTCATGCTCGGCTACTATCGCAACCCCGAGCTCACCGCTCAGGTGCTGAAGGACGGCTGGTTCTACACCGGCGACTACGGCTTGATAAACGACAGGGATCAGCTCGTTATCTCCGGCAGGAAAAAGAATATAATCGTGCTCAACAACGGCAAAAACATCTATCCCGAGGAGATTGAGAGCTATATCCAGAGCATCGACTATGTCAGCGAGGTCATAGTCAGCGGCGAAAAGGATGAGAACGGCAACGAAAGCTCGCTGCTCGCCGAGGTCTTCCTCTCCGAGAGCAAGACCCCAGCTCAGGTGCTGAATTCCATCCGCAATGCCTGCAAGGAGCTGCCGATATATAAACAGATATCCAAGGTCATCATCCGCGACAAGGAGTTTGAAAAGACGACCAGCAACAAGATAAAGCGCTTCATCGGCGAAAAGATAAAGAAAGAGCCTCGCGCCGAGGAACAAAAAGAAGCTGCGTCGTCAGGCAGGAAATAATATTATTGTATATCGTCTGATAACGAAAGACCGTATCCCGATTTTACACGGGGTACGGTCTTTTGTATTATGTCATATTATATCAGAAGCTGCCGCTTGAGCCGCCATGGCTTCTGCCGGAGGAGCTATCATTTGTGGAGCTTCCTCCGCCCGAATAGCTGCTGTCATTATCTTTGGGCTTTGCAGTCCTGGTGACATTGCTGTAGAGGAATATGTCGCCCGCATTCGTCACGGACATTGAGCCGGGCACGATATAATTGTTTGCGCCGCTTTGCTTCGTGACGGATTTGAGCGGGGCGGCTATTATCTTCATCACGACAAAGGCGACCAGCAGACCCGCCGCAATCGCTATCAGGATATAAGTTACGGGGAATTTTCGCGCTTGCTTTATCGTATCCTTCGGAGTGTCGGGATCCGAAAGATAGCCCGACGGCCAGCCGATATCATCCGTGTCGTCGTCGTAGCCCTCCGCCGTCACGGTGAGCCATCTGTTGCACTCGTCGGCAAAGGTGTTGAAGCCGTCGTCATAATTGCTTTTGCCGAAATCCTCAAGCACGCCGGCGTCATTCATTATGCAGCTCTGACGGTAATCGGTGAAGGTATCTATGGCGCTGCCGTAGGTGGTTATTGCCCATTCCCTTGTATCCATAGCGAGCAGGAGGAGAATGCCGTCGTCATTCTTGCCGTAGCCGTAGCCGTTGTAGTCATAGAAATCGTCGGCGTATTCCTTGACCTCCTTGCCGTCAAGGGAGTTGACCGTCACAACCGCCACCTCGACCTGATGGGCGTTGCTGATGTCGGCGAGCTTATTGTTGAGCGCCTCCCACTCGTCGGGTGTGAGCAGCTCGGCGTTATCGACAAACAGCTCAAGCTGCCTCTCCTCGGGTATCACGGACACAGGCTCGCTTGCAGCCTCGGTCCGGCCGGGCATTGCAGGCATGGTCCTGCTGAGGCCCTCGCCGCCCTTGAGCACCTCTTCGAGATAATAAACAACAAATCCGAAATAAATATTTGCGCCTTCATAGACCGATTCGGCGTTGTATACGCCGCTCAGAATGAGCCGCTGGACGTCCTCGGTGATGATATCGTCCGCCTTGCCGGTGATATAGAAGCCGCGGTCGCCGTTTGAATTATTGACGCAGAAAACTATACCGTCCGCGCCGCCGTGCTCCTCGCCGTAGACCTCGCGGGCGAATTCATCTGCGTCCTTGCCGCCGCAATCCTTGGAGTAGGCAACGATAACATCGACATTATATCGGTCTCTGATATCTCTGCCGAGGATATTCAGCTGCGCCGTCTCATCCTCGGTGAAAACGGAAGCATCATCATAAACATAGAAAGTCGCCGCAAACGCGGGCACTGCCGTAAGCGCAAGCAGCGCAAGTGTCAGGAGCAATGCAAAAAATCTTTTTCTCATAATACTCCCCCCCAGAACAGATATGCAAGGCCGGTGAAGGCGGCGGAAAGACCCGCGCCGAGGATGCCGAACCACTTCCAGAAAGCGCCCTTATCAAGCGGCAGGTCGCCGACCAGCTTGCCCGTCTGGCCGTTCATTGCGAATATATATTTGCTGCCCTTGTAGGTGGTGTTGAGTATCCACACCGGATAGAGCGCGTAACGCACCTTGCCGCCGTTGACGGCGATATTTGTGCTCTTGGGCGTGACGGATAAATACTCTCTCGTCGTCTCTCTCATCGACTGTATCATGCTGTCGCGCACCCTTTCGTTTGCTCTCGGAGTATTCTCCTCATACGAAACGTCGTATCTGTCGGCGAGATAGCCCGCAAGGTAAGCTGCCTTGAAGTCGACCGCCTCGCTGAGATTAAAAGGCTCGATGGATTCCATCAGATCGTCCGCCATCTTGGACGAGCCGTCGACGGGGACCGCTCTGAAGGCTGCCTGACCGTTCCTGTGAAGGTCATAATAAGAGGTTCTCGTGTAATCATAGTCGTCGTCGCTCCAGTGCTGGACCTGAGTTCCGCTGAAGGTTACGGAGCCCGAGGCGTCGCAGTCAAAGAGCCAGTAGGGCACATATACTCCCTTTATCTCGTCGATATGATTCTCTTCCTTGAAGAGCTTCGGCAGCAGCTTTTTATTGCCGATATGCTTCTTGTACGCCTCCTTTGCGGCGTTCTTATCGAGCTTGAACGGGATTATCAGATCGGGGCGCAGGTCGCCCGAGAGCTGACCCTTCATCGTCACCTGATTGCCGCAGTAAGGACATTGAGTGGCGCTCGTGGTCTCATCGGCGACTATCTCGCCGCCGCAGGAGTTGCAAACATACACCCTCATGCCTGCGGCTTCGTCCTCGCTCCACTTCTCCCCTGCGGCGCCCCAATTCATATCGTCGGCAGCTTTATTCTGAGCCTCATTGGCAGCCTCGATGGCAGCAACGTCGAATTCGGAATCGCAGTAGGGGCACTTTATCCTCTGACTGCCGCTGTCAAATTCGACCGCGCCGCCGCAATTAGGGCATTTATATTCATTCAAAACAGCCAAATAATTCACCTCTCGGT
>ERZ779890.58-NODE-58-length-115369-cov-5.125076_pt1 | contig 115369 bp, 122 predicted proteins | sample MGYA00511553_ERZ779890 | MGnify/ENA primary metagenome ERZ779890 (study PRJEB29588, sample SAMEA2152064) | human gut metagenome | biome: human gut; feature: human-associated habitat; material: faeces | place: Denmark | collected 2008/2010 ... | reverse complement strand
GGAAACAGCAACGACAACAGCAGAAAAAAAGAAAACACCTTCCAAGCTAACCAATCAGGAAAGTCAGTTTGAAATTGAATATGAAACAAAATAGGAAAAAATTTCAAAAAAGTTTTAATTTCCTATTGTAACTAGTCAGGATATATGCTACAATGACAATGTGTTAAGCGAACACTGAAGCTGGTATGTGAACATTGACAATTGAATAGCGAATGTACAGCGTGTACCTGTAGCAGAGTGGTTATTTGCAGTCGGCTCATAACCGACCATCACGGTGGGAGCCGTGGTCGTGAGTTCGAATCTCACCAGGTACACGCTGTACATTCAAAAAATTATTGTTTGGGCATTGTCGAGGTGTATCCGAAGATGGCAGCAGGAGACAGTCTCAAAAACTGTTGGCGAAAGCCCATGCGGGTTCGACACCCGTCACCTCGACAATGCCCAAACATAAATGGCGCTATGGTGAAATATGGATATCATAAAAACCTCCTAAGTTTTAGTTCCAGATTCGAGTTCTGGTAGCGCCGCCATTTTTACTTTGCTTAAAGTTTACATGGAGAGTTATGATTTCTTGCAGGTACTATCAAAATTATTCATTTACTTTTCCTTTAATTTTATTCTTGCACTGGTATGTATGTTGATGATTGCCATCATTCAGTCTTGATTTGTTAACATAACTCTCCATGTAGGCTTTAAGTCTATAAACAATTATCTAAGCCCGCTCGTAGCTAAATTGGATTGTAGCGGGAGCCTTCTAAGCTCTGTCATTTAATGCGAGTTCGAGCCTCGCCGAGCGGGCTTAGATAATTGAATTTTATAATTTATATAAAATTATGGAGGTGAATATGTATACTCTTAATGAATTAAGCAACATGAAAAAGCATATGGTTAATGGCTATTATAGATATTATATTCCTAATCATCATTTAGCTGGTAAAGGTGGATGTGTATATGAGCACATGCTTGTTGCTGAAGCAATGTTAGGACGAGAATTAAAAGATAGCGAAGTTGTTCATCATATAGATGGAAATAGAGCAAACAATTCACCTGATAACCTGATGGTCTTTAAGACCAAAGCAGACCATACTGCGTATCATGGTGGATGTAAAGTTGTTAAAGATGGCGATGTATATGTAGCTATTAGAAATAACTATACAATATACAAAGACGGTAAAAGGCATCTTGTAAATATTTGTCCTATTTGTGGAAAAGAAAAAAATACTGACGCTAAATTGTGCATGAAATGCAGAGAAAAAATAAAATCTAAAAACATTCCGTCAAAAGAAAAATTAATTGAAGCTTTAAAAAATAACAGTTTTGTGGCAGTTGGAAGAATGTTTAATGTTAGTGATAACGCGGTTAGAAACTGGTGTAAAAAATACGGACTTCCATATAGAACAAAAGAAGTTGAAGAGTTTTTAGCATCTTAATCAACTCACCAACATATCAAGGTATATCTTGTGTTTCAAAGTTGAGAAGTCCATGTTACGAAAATAGGGCGTGATGGAGAATCACGGAGGCTCCCGTGGACACTGTTCCCTATAACTGATGGTGTCTATGGAATCTTTTCTGCCGAAGGTGAAACGATATATCCAGAGGAGCGAACAGAAAGGCGTGAGTATGCTACGTTAAGCAGGCCGTTGACGAGACGCAAATAGGATTGCGTAAGTCTGATGGAAAACAGAGAAACATTTAGATTACCTTGGTTTTAATATATAAGCAACGTAGAATAACGTTGAGCATATGCATCATATGTTGGTGTTGTATATGCTTAGGATGTTCCGATGGCATCTGCCTTTGTTAAAAAGCCATCCGTCCCGCAGGTAAACGAAAAACGGTGCAGCCTATGCTTCCGCTGACAATGAAGCAACCTGGTAGACACTGCAACGCCAGGGAATTTTTTGTTTGATTTGTGAATTTGTTTTATGTGAATAAACAAATACTGATAGTGTGTCATAATACCTATGACAAGAAAGTAAGAGTTAAGTTAGAAAGGTACTTCAATGGAGTTGTCCAATTATGACTTGAAAATGTTTGAAGCGGCAAAGCTTGAAGCAGAAAAAAGCGACTACAGGCCATTTAAACTTGGTTGTGTAATCACATATAAAGGTCATATCATTGGACGCGGACAAAATAGTACAAAAACTCATCCATACCAAAAGAAGTACAATCGCAAGTACAGGCATTTCAATTGCGAACGTGGAGAATTCGTATCAGATATGCTCCATGCGGAAATATCAGCTATTTTGAACGTTCCCTACACGGTTGGAAGAGATGTTGATTGGGGAAAGGTCAATGTATATGTCTATCGCATATCTCATGGCCGACGTTTGGGATTCGGTAACGCTCGTCCATGCCCAGCATGTATGGCAGCGATTCGTGACTTGGGCATCAAGCACGTATACTACACTGACAATAGCGGGTATGGCTACCTTGAACTAAGGTAATGTAAATGAAAGGAATCAAAAATGGGAACAGACATCACGGTTCACCTTGAACGACGTAATAAGGATACTGGTAATTGGGAATCTCTAAGGCTTTATACAAAAGAGCCTGATGGAAAGTTCAAGCCATGCAGTATCTACAACTATAGGAATAGCGAGTTGTTTGCACTTCTTGCAGATGTAGGTGCGCCGTTTGTATTTCCAGTAATCAACACTGGATGCCTAGCAACGCCACGTGGTCTTCCAGATGATATCTCGCCAGAGGTAAAAGAAGCATATGGCGATGGCGAATGGTATTTTAATGCCACGTGGTACGATTTTTGCGAGCTTGAAGCTTATGAGCATATGTTAAAGGACGCAACAAAAGAACTGAAACGTAAAGACGATAAGATTAAAGGGCTTGAGAAGCAAATTAAGCGAATGACTAGTTTTCTTCCGCATGATGATGAGGGTAATCTTATTGACGATGACGATGGTTATCTTGACGAGGACGAGTATCCAGTCTCATATTGCCTTACTGGTTTTGTAGAAAGCATTAGGGCTGTGCTTGAAGCTTATAAGATTTTCTATCCCAGCCCAAATGAGGTAAGGGTAATTATGTGGTTTGACAATTAAGATTGTTGGTGCAGGCTCAGCACATGTCCTGTTAAATGTCTAGTAAGCTCCTGATTACAATCCAACCGATAACAACTTCGGATTGCAAAAAGTTTGAAGGTAAGAAGAAACAGCCAACAATATATGCTATAATGACAGACAATATCAGCGACGTATTGTCCGAATCGAGGTGATATTTATGAACGACAACCAAAATAATGACGGCAAGCTCACCGACGAACAAAAGAAGTTGGTTGAGGACAACCATAATTTAATTTATTCATATACAAAGAAGAAACATATCTCTTCTGAAAAGTGGTACGATGTGCTTGCCATTGGACTTTGCAAGGCAGCAAGGAGTTTTGACCCAGATAAAGGTAAGTTCTCCACATGGGCATATAGATTTTTTGACAATGAAGTTCGTACCTGTTGGAATAAAGAGAACAAAAAGTCTAAGATTCCAGAGTCTTTTATTCTTACATATGATGCAGTGCTTTTAAACGAAGACGATGGTCAAAACAACAGTTACATAGATTTCTTTTCTGATACAAAGGCGTATGAGGACATTGTTCATTCGACAATGATGTTTGATATTGTTAATGATATGAATGACGTTGAGAAGTGTGTTTTCGAACTAATTCTACATGGTTACAGCCAGCAAGAGATAGCCGCAAAGGTTGGACGTACCAGGCAGTTTGTCGGTAAGATTGTAAATGGCATTCGTCGCAAAGTTTTAGATTATTTATATTGTTAATAAATATATATGCGAAAGGTGCGATTGAATGCCTAAGAAAGTAATTAGATGCGGAGAATGTGTGAACAGGGTGTGCGACATGGGCATAGGCTTTGTTCCTAATGTTACGATGATGTGCAGTGTGCTTGAACAAGAAGTCGATGAAGATGATGGATGCACTTTCGGAATGATTGGGGATGGCGGCATTGTATCTAAACAATACGACATTGACCTTAGCAATCATGCCGCTATAAACGGATACTATAATTATGATTAGGAGTGTAAGCGTTGAAGAATGTATTGATTATTATTGGCGCGGTGTTGCTTGGACTTGTTCTCTCATGGGCGGTCGTTAGTTTTTTCTATTGGCTAATCACGTTATGCTTTGGGCTTGATTGGAGCTTGCTTCATGGCACTGGTGTTTGGCTTATCATGGTACTTGTTGGCATGGTATTCGGTACTACTGGCGTAAAAATCACATCTAAGAATTAAAGGAGAATAATATGATTGATGTAAAGGTTGGAGACAAGGTATACGCAACTAAGAAGTTTGCTGATTACGCAGAAAAAGGCGAGGAGTTTGAGGTAGTTTATATCGGTGGTGGCGTTATGAAGCTAAAGTCGGAAGGAACTGACACATTCAAAACAGTTTTCCTTGATGACCGCCTTTACAATGAATATTTTGTGAAGCCTAAGTTTACAGAAACTAAGCCTTCAGAGAAACAGAAAATTGTTGATGAGTCTAATGTCAAGCCAAAGGAGTCTTCACCTAGGAAGGCTGTGCTGGATGGTAATGTAACCAATGTAAAGCTTGATTCTAACGTTGTAAATGAGACTGCCGACAAGAAGCATGACGAGATTCTGACTGTTACTGAAGATGACGTTATGACTCTTCTTGAGGATTCGGAAATTTTATTTGAAACCGTCTATGACCGTTGCACTCTAGCCAAATGCAAGCTACCTAATGGATTCATTATTACCGAGTCGAGTGCATGTTGCGACAAGGACAATTACGATGAAGATTATGGTGCTGATGAGTGCATGAAGAAGATTGCAGACAAGGTTTGGGAGCTTGAAGCATATCGTCTAATGGCAAATGCCTATGATGATGGCTGGTTTGAAGATGAAGACGATGACGCAGAATGCGATAATTGTTATCTAAAGTTTGATTGTGCAGACTCTCCTTACTATGAGATGTATCGTTAGTTTATAAATTGGTATGGACTAATTTATTTTAGTCCATCCTTATAGGAGGTCGATATGGACAATTATTATTTAGATAATGCTGCGACTACACGACCAAAGCAAGAAGTTATTGACGCTATGATGCCTTACTTTGAGGATAAATGGTGGAACCCTTCAAGTCTGTATGGCGAAAGCGTCAATGTTAAAAATGATTTAGATAAAGCAAGAAAGATTGCGGCTGATTCAATCAACGCTAAGCCAAATGAGATTTACTTTACATCGTGTGGTAGCGAATCAAACTGTTGGGCTATTCAAGGATTCGTCAAAAACGTTGTGAAGAAAGGCCGCACACCTGTAATTATCACATCCAAGATTGAACATAAATCAATTATGTCTTGTGTTGATGATATGGAATTGCTTGGGGCTACAGTTATCAGAGTTCCAGTTGATATGTGTGGTTTTATAGATGTCCAGTATTTAGATAATTGTCTGCATACTTTGAAAAATCGTGACATACTTGTGTCAATCCAATATGCAAACAATGAATGTGGTACAATTCAAGATATTAAACGTATCTCAGAGATTGTAGACGGATATGGCGCAGTTTTTCACGTCGATGCAGTTCAAGCGTTTGGACAGGTGGATATTGATGTAAACAAATTGGGCATTGATATGATGAGTGTCAGCGGCCACAAGTTGCATACGCCGAAGGGTATTGGCTTCTTATACAAGCGAGATGATATTGACGTTACACCACTAATCTATGGTTCACAGATGGACGGAATACGCGGTGGTACTGAAAACGTCCCATATATCATGGGGTTTGCAAAGGCTGTTGAGATTGCAAGATGTAATTTTGACAAGCATTGTATATTCTCTATTACAGATGTAAGGAATTATTTTATTCGTGAGCTTGAAGATATTGGATGCCAGCTTATCGGGCCAAGAAAATACAGGCTACCAAATAACGTATGCATAATGTTTCCAAAGGGTTATGGTGGCGAAGAGCTTCTGTATATGTTCGATATGAGCGGGATTAAGGTATCGACTGGAAGCGCGTGTAATTCTCATTCAAAAGAACCTAGCTATGTTATGAAGGCACTTGGCTTGACTGATGAAGAAGCAAACAGAGTTGTGAGATTCACAATTTCATCTGATATTTCTTTTAGCGATATCAATAAAATTGTAAAAGAGATTGAAAGATGTATGAAGATTATGCATGGTTGAAATTATTAGGAAATCCTATCATGGAAGCAATCATACAGATAAACAGTTTAATTACAAATGTGTTTACTTTGTTTTGTATTGTGGTTTTAATTTATATGATTATAGAAATATGGAATAACAGAAGGCGTTAGTTTTAGAATTGGAGAAACTTATGTCAAATGAGAACAATGTTAAGAACAATGACAAGCAGAAGAAGTTCCAGGGAAAGGGCAAGAATCCTTATGATGGCACTAAGCCTAGGCTTATGAATAAAAAGCAGGTAGAAGAGGTTGCCTGCTGGGTTCTTCGTGACAAGGAGCGTTGGCCTTTCAATGACAAGCTGCGTCTTATGACAAATGAGCTTCGTGGCAAGGCAACGAGCAAGCTTGTTAGGGATGTAGTAGAACGTTATCATTGGTAACTGATAAATATATATGCTTTAAATGAGAGGATGATGCTATGCTTATTGACGGTAAACGTGCATTGGCATACATTGTAACGATTGATGAGATTAGACCTATTCCCAATTACGATAGGGTTGAACATGCGCGTACTGGCGGTTGGTGGTGCGTGGTTCATAAGGGTGATTTCAATGTAGGTGATAAGGCGCTTTATATTGAGGTTGATTCAAAGTGTCCTGAGAAGGATGAGCGATTCGAATTCCTTGAGTCAAAACACTATAAGGTCAAGACTCAAAAGATGTGTAAGTGTTACTCACAGGGGCTTCTTATGCCACTTAGTGAGTTCCCAGAATTAAAGGACAAGCAGCTGCATGAAGATGTGACTGAGCTTCTTGGGATTACTTACTACGTTGCAGAGGACAATGCACGTAAGGCAAAGACTAATCCTAATGAGAAGTATAATCGTATGGCAGCTAGGAATCCTAAGCTTGCAAAGAAGCGTTGGTTTAGGTGGTTGATGAAGCGCATGTGGGGTCGCAAGCTTCTGTTCGTTTTCTTTGGTAGAGTCAAGGACATTCCTAAACAATTTCCCGCTTGGATTAAGAAGACCGACGAAGACAGGATTGAGAACTGTCTATGGATGCTCGATGATAAAGAGCCTTATGTTCAGACCGAAAAAATTGATGGTACATCCACAACGGTATTTCTTGACCTAACTAAAAAGAAGCCTGATTTTGGTGTATGTTCCCGTAACGTTCGTCAAATGGATGCAGACCAGAAGAATTTTGTTTCCGATATGTCTGGCGCTCCAAATGTATATTGGGAAATGGTATTCAAGTATGATATGAAAGATGCTCTTGAGAAGATTGCAAAAGAGCATAATGTTAAGCAGGTTGTTTTACAGGGTGAGACATACGGTGAAAGCGTTCAAGGCAATAAATACAAGATGAATCATCGTGACTTTGCTGCATTTAACCTGGTATTTGATGGTGTTCGTCTAGGTTCTATCAAAGCAAAAGCAATTCTTGACGAGTACGGTATTCCGTTTGTACCTATTATTGATGTCAACTATGCACTACCTGGTCAGGATAATCTTGAAGAGTTCAAGGTGTCTGCTGATGGTAAAAGTACAATAAACAAAAACGTGTTACGCGAAGGATTTGTGTATCGTAGTCTTGATGGACAGAAGTCGTTTAAAAACGTCAGTCGCAAATTCCTTATGAGTGTCAAGGACTAAGTATGGATAGCACGAAACCCGTGCTGGTAGTTACGACGGGCTTGCCTGCGAGCGGCAAGTCCGTCCTTTCTCTTAAACTAGCACAAGAATATAATGCAACGGTGTTTAGTTCTGATACGCTGCGCAAAGAGTTATTCGGCGATGAAAACAATCAAGACAATAATTCTAAATTGTTTAATGAGCTTCATAAACGTATCAAGGAATGTTTAACATCTGGCAACAATGTAATTTACGATGCAACAAATATATCTTCTAAGCGTAGGCGTGCATTCCTACAAGAGTTAAACAAGATTGATTGTCACAAGAAGTGTGTGATTATGGCAACTCCATATGAGCGGTGTCTGGAAAACAATCATAAAAGAGATAAGAAAGTCCCTGGATATGTGATTGAAAAAATGTATCGTCATTGGAACACACCTCATTACTTTGAAGGATGGGACGAGATAGGGATTCAATATTGGAAAGACATTGAATTCAAACTTTCTTATGAATGGGTTTTAAATCATTGGAAGCATAAGCAAGATAACCAACATCATACGTTGTCTCTTGGAGAGCATTGCTATAAGACAGCTATGAAGTGCAATAATTATTATGCCTTCAATGCTGGTTTAATTCATGATTGTGGCAAACCTTTTACAAAACAGTTTAAGGATTCAAAGGGCAAGCGTACCAAGTATGCTCATTATTATGGACATGAAAATGTCGGTGCTTATGATGCACTTTTCTTTTGCAACATAACGAATGAAGACACGCTTCTTATCTCAACGCTGGTTAATCTGCATATGAAACCATATGAATGGGAACGAGACAACAACGAAAAACTCCATAATAAATACAAGAAGTTGTGGGGTGAAGAGCTTTATAATATGGTCATGGAATTACATGAAGCCGACAAAGAGGCTCATTAAGAAAGGAATGATGTATATGCCATTCAGAGTATATGACACTAAAGAAAAGAAATGGGTACAGAACTGTTATTTAAACCAACGTGATGACTTGCTTCTGTCTGAGAAGAAGAAGTTTGGTAAGGAAAAGACAACGTTGCTTTCAGACAATAGGTATGTGTGGCACCGTGACATTGGATACCTAGATAAGAATGATAATCTTATTTATGAAGGTGATATTTGCAACATCAACACAAATAAAGGTGAATTTGTTTGTGTGGTAGTATACGTTTCATCCTGCTGCTCATACCTTCTTGCTCATAGTGACGGTGAAAAGGTTGATTTATATGAGTTTTATGAAGAAGCTAAAGACCTAATTGAAATTGTGGGCAATATATTCGATACACCTGATAAAATTAAGATGCCACATATTGAAGAAGACGTAGCGGAAGAAAAGCAGGCTGACGAAGAAGCGAAGGATGATGAAGATGGTGCTGCTTGATGGCAAAATGGTTGCAACAGAAACTAAAGACAAACTAAAAGACATCGTAAAATCATTACGAGCGCATGACGTTATTCCTAAGCTGTGCGTCATTCAAGTTGGGGATGACCCAGCATCATCAGTTTATATCCACAACAAGGAAAAGGCTTGTGAATATGTAGGTGTAGAATCAAAGACGATGAAGCTTGACAGCTGCGTGACTCAGGCTGGTTTGATTGCAATTATTAAAGAGGAAAACAAAGACGATTCTGTAAATGGTATCCTCGTTCAACTTCCATTGCCTGAGCATATCGACGCACAAAAAATTATGGATGCCATTGACCCTAGGAAAGATGTTGATTGTTTTAATTCTATCAATATGGGTAAGCTTGTCCTTGGAAATGCAGACTATGAACCTTGTACACCGCAGGGAATTATGCAGATTCTAGATGTTTATAATATTGATGTAGAAGGCAAGCATTGTGTTGTGGTTGGTAGGAGCAGCATTGTAGGTAAGCCAATGGCAGCAATGCTTACTAATGAGAATGCTACTGTCACTTTATGTCATTCTAAAACTAAGAACCTTAAAGAGATTTGTAGGCAAGCGGACATCCTTATTACAGCTATTGGCAAACCAAAGTTTTTTAATGAAGAATATGTGAAAGATGGAGCTGTTGTCATTGATGTGGGTATCCATCGTATGGATGATGGTAAACTATGTGGCGATGTTGATTTCGATGCAGTAAAGGACAAGGTATATGCCATTACGCCAGTACCAGGAGGGGTTGGCGCGGTTACTGTGAGCACATTAGTGGCTAACGTTATTGCAGCAGCTATCAATCAGCGCATCAATGATTAGTTAGGAGCATATTATGATTCAGATTCGTCAAGGCGTTTTTGAAACAAACAGCAGTAGCACTCACAGTATCGTCATTCCAAAAAAGACCAATAAGACGGCTCAGTACATTGAGTTTCATATTGGTGAATATGGTTGGGAAAATGAAAAGGTATTAGATACTCCGTCATATCTTTATACAGCCATTTTATACACAGAGACGAAAGACGGTGCGGTTGAAAAGATTCAGCGTATCAAAAACGTTCTAAACGCACATGGTATTGGATATTCTTTTGAAAAGCCTAAGTATGATAATAGGTATTATGATTATGAATATCTAGATAATGGATACATTGACCACGGAAATGAGCTATGTGATTTTATTGACACAATTCTTGATAATGAAGATATGTTGCTAAGGTATCTATTCGATGGCGTAGTATATACTGGCAACGACAATCAAGATGAACAGCCTGCTGGTTGCAACATCGCAAGTGATGGGTATTGGAAGTATTATAAAGATGGCGATGATTGGAAAGAGAAATGGGTTGACAATCCTTACCACGACGAAGACAATTACGACTACTTCTATAAGGGGAATTGATTATGTTACAAATTCGACATGGCGTGTTTGAGACTAATTCAAGTTCTACTCACTCAATTACCATTGTTCCGAAGGATGAGTTTGAGAAGTGGGTAGATGGCGAAGTTTATTTCAATGATAATTCTTGGGAAATAAAGAATACCAATAGGTGGCTCACAAAAGAGGAAGCTATCGTAGGTGTTTTAGGCTGCGACTATCCACCGACAAATGATGATGACCGTGATTACACTTATAAAGAATTAGATGAAATGAGCAACGAGGATTTGGGCGAGATTCTTTCTAAGTATAGCATTTATTCATTCTATAGATATTCAGAGAATTACGGCCTTGAATATTATGATATGAAGCATATTACTGAACATGGCGATGAGATTGTAGCGTTTGGTTTATACGGGATGGATTAAGAAGGCTTTGTATAAGTATGGTTAAGGTAAAAAAAGATTTAACGAATGAAAGGTTTGGTAACCTTGTTGTTATAAAACAATCAGAAGACCTTATTCGCCCAGATGGAAGGAAAGATGCCACATGGTTGTGTAAATGTGATTGCGGAAATATAGTTGTTGTTAGAGGCGACTCATTAAAAGCAAAGCGCAAGCAGTCGTGTGGAGAGCTTAATTGTAAATACTCTAAACATAAGGCTACAATTGCAGTGGGAGATGTGTTTAGTCATTTAACAGTAATTGATGATAGCCCTAATTGGATATATAGAAAAAATAAAAAAAAAGATAGGGTTGTTCTTTGTGAATGTGATTGTGAAAATAAAACTAGAAAATTTATTAGAGTAGATGATTTAAGGGATAATAAAGTAACTTCGTGCGGATGTTTAGTAGAGCACCATCATATGTCTGATACAAAAATTTATCAACAATGGGCTGGTATGATTGCTAGATGTAACAGAAAAAATCATAGTAACTATAAAAATTATGGCGCAAGAGGGATTTCTGTATGTAAGGAATGGCGTGATTCTTTTGAATCATTTTATTCTTGGGCAATTGACAACGGATTTAAAGATGGCATGACTATTGAGCGCATTGATAATAATGGAAATTATTGTCCAGAAAACTGTACGTTAATTCCTAAATCAGAACAATCTAAAAACAGAAGGAACTGTATTTATTTAACATATAACGGAGAAACAAAAGGATTAAAAGAATGGGCAAAAATAACAGGAATTAAATATGGCGTATTGCTTAAAAGATATCACCAAAATGAAGACCCAGTCAATGTAATGAAGGAGTTCGTTAAGAATGAAGTCTTTAATCGGTCAAACTAAGAATGGTAATTATATTATGCAGCTGTGGAGTGACGGCACTAAGATACGCTATAATAACCTTGATTATTTTAAACCAGAAAGTGTTGAATCAATTGACCTAAAGATTACTAACTGCTGCAATGGTGTGAATGGTGTGCTGTGTCCACAATGTCATGAGAAGTCCAATCCTAATGGCAAGCATGGCGATATTATGAATCTCAAGTTTATCGACACAATGCTACCATATACCGAGATTGCGATTGGAGGTGGCGACCCTCTCACTCATCCAGACCTTGTGCTTTTCCTTGAGAAGCTAAAGAAGCGTAAGCTGATTGCTAATATGACTGTAAACCAGTGGTCGTTCATGCAGAATCTTGATAAGATTGATTGGCTTGTTGAGAACGAGTTGATTCATGGACTTGGTGTGTCTCTTAATGACCCTACTGAAGAGTTTATTGAAGCAATTGAGAAATATCCTAACGCAGTAATCCACGTTATCAATGGAATTGTGGATATGTTGCAGTTAAAGAAGCTTTCAGGCCACCACTTAAAATTATTAGTCCTTGGTTATAAGACTTATGGTCGTGGGGAGCTTTATTATAAGGCTCTTTCAGGACAGGTTGAAGCTTTGAAATCACGGTTTTATGAGGAACTGCCTGCAATTATCGAAGACGGGCTGTTTGATTGCGTATCGTTTGACAATCTAGCTATTAAGCAACTTGAGCCTAAGCGTATTATGAGCGATGATGAATGGCAGAAATTTTATCTCGGTAACGATGGATTCGCTTCTATGTATATTGATGCTGTGAATATGGAATATGCCAGAAGTTCAACATCAGTAGACAGGTATAAAATTACTGATGATATTAAAGACATGTTTAATAATATACATTGTAAAAATATGGAATGATTATGGGAAAGGTAATTGATTTAACTGGAAAAAGATTTGGTAGATTAACTGTAATTGAAAGAGCAGAAGATTATATACAACAGAATGGTAGACATAGAATAATGTGGCTATGTAAATGTGATTGTGGGAATTATGTTAAAGTAATGAAGGACAATCTATATGGTCATACTCGGTCTTGTGGCTGTTTGGCGAAAGAAACAGCATCAAAGGTAAGTAGAAAGTATAATAAATATGATTTATCTGGTGAATATGGCGTTGGATATACATTTAATAATGAACCATTCTATTTTGATTTAGAAGATTATGATAAAATTAAAGATTATTGTTGGTGTTTAAGTGCTAATGGATATGTTGTTACAAATATATGGGAAAACAAAGAAAATACAATGATGTCAATGCATAGACTTATAATGAACTTCCCAAAGAATATGGATATTGACCATAAACATGGCAAAACAACAAAAAATGATAATAGAAAATCAAACTTACGCATCGTAAAACATAGTGATAATCTTAAAAATGTGGGTATGCGAAGCAACAATACATCTGGCGCTACTGGTATTAATTTTGATAGAGGAAAATGGGTTGCAAGTATAAAAATTAATGGTATTGCTAAACATCTTGGTCGTTTTGATAACTTTGAAGATGCCGTGAAAGCCAGGAAAGATGCTGAAGAAAAGTATTTCGGAGAGTATAGTTACGATAACAGTCAAAAGCTAGTCGAAAGGAGCGTGTAATATTGGATACAGTATCCATATACTGCGCTGGGCCAATGAGCCATCAGAGCTTTGATGAGCAATTAAAGTGGATTGCCCAATTAAAGGATGGTCTTCTTTATGGTGGTTATGAGTATAAGAAGAAGCCAGAGCTGTTTATCCCACCACTGTATTATAATTTCGAGGAGAAACATCATAAGTCCGAAAGGGAGGTGTTGAACTTTGACTTGAATAGGCTAAGGAATTCAGACCTAGTTGTCGCATTGTTCAATGGTATCGAGAGTGTTGGAACTGTGATGGAGGTTGCGATTGCATATGAGAATCGTATTCCAGTAATTATCTACAACACTACTGGTGGCATACTTCATCCTTGGGTAACTGAGATGTCAACTAGAGAATGTGCTGACATGAGAGAGTTGGTAGAATACATTGTAGAATATTTTTTAAATTGATAAAATTATTTTGAAATAACTATTGCGTTGAATTAAAGAGACGAGTATAATAACTTCTGTAATTGCTAGTAAATATATATGCTAAAAGAAAGGTTGTGTTTTATGGGTAATGAGAATAATAATCTTGTAAAGACTGATTGGTTTGCTAATTTTACGCTTGTAGGTAAGCCAAAGCTGAATGATTTTACTTTTAAGATTGACCAGCATTCAGAGAAATCAGATTGGGTCTATAATTCCATGAATCTTGGTGTTGATTGCGGCCCCGAGCATGGAACTGTTTATGTAGAAATGATGGGAGGATATGCTTCAGAGCGCGAGAGTGTAATTTATGCTCATGGCAAGAAGGAGAATGGCACAGATGATTATTCTCTAAAAATGGAGATTGCATGGGATAACCGTAATGATGAGTCAATCCTTGAAGAGGTTGGTGACAGGTGCTTTATCACTGTAGCTATTGAGAAAACAATTCAAGGCAAGCCATTCTATAAGAAGTTTCTTAGTGCTTATGATGCAATTGCATATATTCAAGAGCATCTAACTGACGATATGGTTGTAACTATTAAGGGCAATCTGAAGTATAGTATGTATAACGACAAGACACAGATTCGTAAGGAAATCACAAGCATTGTTCTTAACAATGTAGATGACCCTGCAAACTATCAGGCAAAGTTTACGCAGACTGTTCTTATTGACAAGGATTCTGCTTCTCTAAAGGATGTTGACAAGGACAAGGGTGTTATGTATGTACACGCATATGTTCTTGATTACCTTAAGGCGTATAATGGCGTAGACGTTAAGGGCAATTTCCCTTATCCTGTTCAGTTTGAGTATGCCATGGACTTCACTAAGCCAGAGCTATGCAAGAAGATTGTAGACAAGCTGTTCAAGGTTAAGAAGGGTATTACACAGATTACATTTGAGGGTGAATTTGTTGAGAGCGGTGCATCTGTAAAGCCTACTCTTGATGATATCCCCGATGATATTAGGAGTCTGATTGGTATTGTCTTTACCGAGGAAGATGCTCTAGAAAAGTGTACCATCAATGGAAGCCGTGAGCGTCGAATGGTTCTAAAGAATCCTTTTATTAGGCATGTAGGCGACGAGGAAAAGGTTTCTGTTCTTCAGGTATTCCCTGAGAAGTTTACGGAAGATGACCTTATTCTTGATTGCATGACTAAGAAGGATGAAGACATGTATGACGATACCATTGAGGTAGCAGAGATTAAGTCTGACGATGATTCAATGGCATGGCTCGATGACCTTGAGTAGTTTTAACTGATAAAGTTATATGTTAAATTGGTGAGGGAGATTGATTTCTCCCTCACCTTACTAAACAAATAAAAGAAAGGATGTAATACATGGCAAGGAAGTTTGGTAAAAAGAATCATGTTAAGGTTGACCCGTTTAATTATTCTCTTATGCTGCTTGGTGAACCAAAAATTGGTAAGACTACGCTGCTGTATGAAGTAGCAGAAAAAGAAGTTGGGTCAGATGGTTATATCTTTGCTGAGTTTTTCCGCGAAAAAGGCGCTGGTTCCATCGAAGGAATTATGGCTGAGAATATTCCTGATTGGGATTATTGGATTGAGTTTGTTGATGATATCGTAGACAACAAAGATACCGATTATAGTGATTTACGTGTTGTTTTTGTGGACACTTACGACCAATATATTTCACTTGCTGAACAAGAAGCTCTACGACTTTGGAATAGGAAGAATCCAGATAAACGAGCTGATAGTCTTAAGCAGACATGGGGTGGCTTTAATGGCCCGTCTGATAAGGTTAAAGAGCTTATGTTTGAACAGACTGACCGTCTAAATGAGGTTGGTGTTCAAGTTTGGTGGATTGGACATTGCAAGCTTAAGGATGTCAAAGACGTTTACAGTGACGAAACGTATCAGGTTCTTACGTCAGACCAGATGCAAACATATTTTAATAGTCTAAAAAAGAATCTTCACTTCCTTTGCCTAGCATATTTTGACCGCCAGCTTCAAAAAGAAAAGACTGGTCGTAAGAATATTGTAAACAATAAGGATGAAATTAAGACAGTGGTCAAGGATGAGACGCGCAAGGTGAAGTTCCGCGACGATGGATTTGTTGTTGATAGCGGTAGCCGATTTGGCAACATTAAGAGCGAAGTAAATCTTGATGCAGATGAGTTTGTTAATGCTATTAAGGATGCCATTCGTTTTGAGATTGAAAAGAATGGCGGTTCTGTTGAGAAGCGTGCAGAGGAAAATGCAGAGGAAGCAAAGGCCGACGCAGAACGTGTAGCAACAGAAATTGAAGCTAAGAAGACCAAGAAGGAACTTGATGAGATTGTGTCTCAAATTGTGAACTTCTTTGTAGCTAACAAGTCTGACGTTGCTAAAGTAACCCCTGTTCTAACCGCGATTAAGAATGCTGGTTATGCAAATCCCAAGGAGATTTCTTCTATTAAGGATGCTCAAGCTATTCTCGCACTGACTTTGCAGTAAAATAATCTAGCTGTTTAAGCCACAACTACCTGCAATCGCATATGGTTGTGGGTAGTTGTGGCATTTTTTTGTGTGAAGGGAGCTGCGAACATGGCGAGAAAAAAAGACTACGTTGTCAAAGAACAACTGAATGAGCAAGAAAAACTTGAATGGGATGAACTTTATAAATATGTTCGTGGCAATGTAATGGGATATGATGAAACAATGATGTTGCCATCATGGATGGTTTTAAGGCTCAAGGGTCTTAGACATGGCAAGCTTTATGATAATAACAAGACAAAAGATTATGCCAAGTATCCATTTAGCACAATTTTATACACATTTAAAGCGTGTACGCCAGAAATAAAGTATGTATTAGATAACAAGCACTTTGACAATGAACAGCATAAATTCAATTATATTATGAAGATTGTCGAAGGTAAGTTGAACGACGTTGCTCTTCGTTTAAAAGCCGTACAGAGAGCAGAGAAGCAGTCGCAAGAAACCGAACATGTTGAAGATGCAGAGTATGTAAACAGGTTTAAGGCTAAAGAACATAAGACAAATCACAAACTAGATGATTTGTGGTAACAGACAGGTGGTTGCATGGCAGAGAAGAACAGTACAAAAATCACGCCGTTTGAGCGGGAACAAGCTGAAGTCATAAAGAAGGTATTTGAGTATAAGCTTGGTGCAGAATCAAATATTGTTGCTATCTTGTACAAGGTTCCAGATGAGATGTATGATATTAATCTTACGCTTGATGACTTCTCGAACAATGTGTGGAAGGTATATTTTCAAATTGCATATGACCTTGTGATGGTAGAGAACAAGAGTGTGCTGGATGAAGTTACCGTTGGTATTTATCTAAACAAGCATAGCAAGTTAAAAGAAAAGTATATTGAATATGGTTGTTATGACACCATTGTAAAAGCTTCGTCATATGTAAAATTAGAAAATCTATATGGTTATATTGGTGAGCTAAAGAAGTGGAATGCCGTCATATCACTTTGTAAGCGCGGCTTTCCTGTAAAAGACAGGCTTTCGGATTATGTCGATATGACTGAAGAAGAAATCTATAACGAGCATGAAGCATGGCTAAATCATGTTTTTGCTAATTCTGAGTTTGAGATTAAAAGCTATAATGTTTTTGATGATATGTATGAGTTTATTGATGAGCTTGATGCTGGAACTGAACAGGGTCTTCCATTTTATAATTCCGATATTCTTACAAGTGTAGTTGGTGGATTTAATTTAAACGGCAATATCTATGGTCTTGGTGCTGCTTCTGGTTGTGGTAAGAGTACCATGGCATTCAATTACATTATCCCATCTGCTATGGAAGCTGGTGAGAAAGTTGTAATGATTATCAATGAGGAAGACGAGAAGAAGATGCGTAAAGAGCTTCTTATTTGGGTTGCTAACAATCACTTCAAAGAAGAGTTGCAAAAACGCACGTTGCGCGATGGACACTTTGACGAAGCCACAAAGAAGCTTCTTATTAAGTGTGCGAATTGGATTGAGGAACAGAAAGAAAAGCATATCTTCACAGTCATTCCACTTGAACGTTATTCGGTAAACACGGTAATCAAGATTATCAAGAAGTATTCAAGTGCATTTGGCGTGCGCATTTTTATTCTGGATACGCTAAAGGAAAGTGTTGATTCGCCCACCGATGATATTTGGCGAAGCATGATGCGTGATATGGTTAAACTGTATGATGTGGTCAAGCCTTCTGCTAAAAACGTTGGTTTGTTTGTTACGTATCAGCTTGGTAAAAATGCTTTGAAGATGCGTTATCTTACTAACAATGAGATTGGTCAGGCTAAGTCGATTGTTGATGTTATGTCTGTAAATCTTATGATGCGTAGGCCACTCGAAGACGAATATGCTGGTGAAAAAAATGAGCTTCACGCATATAGGATGGACGACAAAACTAAAATTGATGTCAAAATTAAAAAAGAAGACAATCCTATGATTACATTTGTTACAAAGAACAGGTTTGGCGTCACTGGTGGTGAACAGATTCTATCAAAATGTGATTTAAGTAGGAATGTGTATGAAGATTGGGGATATTGTGTAGTAAGGCAAGACTTCTAATCTCCAAAATAGTTTGGTATATAATGATTCTGCAATGTTCCTTTTGACAGGAGGTGAAAGGCAGTGACAATCAAGGAACTCAAGGAGTTCATTCTTAACAATAACAAGATAGGATATGTACTTGAAGCAATAGGTTGTCATCATGTCAAGCATCATCCTGACAAGGGATTTTGGTCTTGTGGAAACATTGATGGTGATAATGTCGGCGCAGTCAACGTGTATGAGAGTGAGTATCTTCTTGTGCAGAATTGGACTCGCGCAAACGAGTTTGAAGGCATGACCGACATTATCACCCTTGCTCAATATAATAAGAAATGTTCATTCATTGAAGCTGTTAAGTTTCTTTGCGATGTGCTCGGGTTAGATTTTAAGTTAAGTGATAAGCCAGAACCCAAAAAGCAGAAGTTTAATCCGCTTGCAATCTTTGAAGATGCCATTAGTATGAAAAGCAAGGCCGATGTTTCTGATGTACATGTAATGGATGAGGATGTACTTGATGAGTATGTCCCTATGCTGCACATCGATTGGTTTAAAGAAGGCATCATGCCTTGGACTAGGAAGAAGTTTGGGATTTGCTATTCATATAAGTATAGTCGTGTAGTTATACCTCATCATTATTGGCTTACTGGTCAATTGGTTGGGATGAATATGCGTACCACTATTCCAAACTATGATGAATTTGGTATCAAGAAATACTATCTTACACCAGGTATGAACAAGACCGTTAACCTATATGGATTGTGGGAAAACTATAATGCAATTCAAGAAAGCAAGTATGTTGTAGTTACTGAAAGCGAAAAGAGTGTGTTAAAGCGTGATAGTCTCGGAGATTCAACATGCGTTGCCTTAAGTGGTCATACGATGTCTGATGAACAGGTAAACATTCTTACTGGATTGAATGTTGAGATTGTCATTATGCTTGATAAGGATATATGCGAAGAAGAAGTATGGAACATGTGTGAAAAGTTTTATCGCATACGTAATGTTTCATATATATATGATAGATGTGATTTGTTGAAAGAGAAAGACTCGCCAGCAGATGCAAAAGACAAGGTGTATAAGGCTTTGTTTGAGAATCGAATTAAGTACGATGAAGTAAAGCACAAAGAGTATCTTAAGAGTCTTGAAAGATAGAATGGAGTTATCCAATGAAACTCAAGTTTTATTGTACCGATGGTACAGAAAAAGCAATTGCAGATGTAAAAGATTTAGACGAAGCAGATAAGGCTATTAACAAGTATCTTGAAGACAATAATATCAAGTGCTATTATGCCCGACATTGGATTAAAGATGGCAAGGCATGGACTGATTTTGGTAGCCACACAGAGTTCTTTGTTGTTGACATGAAAGAAAAGGATAAAGAATAGATAGGATTTAGCATGGATTTTTTTATTGGTGATTTACATTTTTCACATGACAATACACTTGCATATGATAGGCGTCCATTTCTTACAACTGAAGCGCATGATAAGGCGCTTATTGAACGATGGAATGATGCTGTAAATATTAGTGACCATACATATATCATGGGTGACTTGAGCTATGCAAATGTCACTAAGACTATTGATATTATGAACCAACTCAATGGTGATAAGACGTTGGTTGTGGGCAATCACGACAACCGCTTTCTAAAGAATAGAGATTTTCGTAGTCTCTTTCGAGAGATTACTTATTATAAAGAGATAGACCTTAGTGATGGACAGAAGTTAATTCTGTGTCATTATCCAATCATTGCATTCAATGGGCAGTTTAGGCAAGCCATTCATCTATACGCTCATGTACATAACAGCCCTCAGTATATGATGGTTGACAACGTGCGCAAGCTAACAGAGAAGGAGCGTGGCAAAGGAACATGTCGTATGTATAACACAGGTGCAATGCTAGATTACATGGACTTCACACCACGCACTCTTGATGAGATTCTTGCTGCCTGCGAAGGTGAAGACTGTGACGAAGTAGCAGAAAGAAATTCTAGATAATTTATAATAGTCTCTTGCATTTCCTATCAATGGTGCTATAATACTGTGCCAAGGAAATGCAAGAGACTTATAGTAAGAAAGGGATTGTTATGGCAGAGCCTTGTGTTCATGGTGATTTGTGTCGCGCATATATCCGTAATTTTCGTGTAATCTATTGCGACACGTGTCCTAGTGGTTGCAAGTTTTATAAGCCTAAGAGTGACGATGCTATCAGTAGAGCAGAAAAAGAAAAATGGAATTACTGCCCTTACTGTGGTTCCAACTTGAGTTAGGAGATATTATGGTTTTATTAGAACGTAAGCGCGTTAAGGCACGCAAGAAACATCACTGCGACATGTGCGGTAAGGTTATTGAAGTAGGCGAAGAGTATGAAGCTCAACATATTATCGGTGATGATGGGCCATATACTTTTCATCAGTGCGACAGATGTGCGCCATATGTAAATGAGATTTGGGCGCGTGGGTTTTTTGGTTATTACGACGACGGTTTAGACCCTGCGATTTTTGAAGAGTATATGTGGGACAATCATCGTGATGTTGTTAGCAAGTGGGATGGAATAGATTATGATTAGCTATGAGGAACGTCAAAAAGAAGTAAACAAGCTACGTAACTTATCTAGCGTACCGTCATATGAACTTGTTCCTGTTCATCCAAGTGATTTGATGAAGTGGGCAGAACTCATTGAACACCCCTCTACTTGTAGCATTTGCAAAAATTCAAAGGTAACTTTCAAGAAGTGACCGCGCGAGTGTTGTGAACTTTCAATTAAAGATACTCGTTAAGTTGAATAACCAATAAGAAAGGCATACATATGGAACCCGTAGGCACAGAAGATATGCTCATTGTAAGATGCCAAAAGAATATGCCAGTTGCAGAAATTGATGCCATACAAAAGGCGTTATGTAATATGAAGAAAAGCGGAGTGATAGTGGTGCCAAAGGACTTTTCGATATTTGCCGTTCCTAAAAATGTTCAAATCATTTATGACTAGGTTGTCTACCTGGTGTTTTGTTGATAATTTATCAATTAAAAGATTACTTTTAAGGAGTGGTGATGGTTAAGCTAGATGAAATTATTGATGCGTTTTATGATGTGTGGGATAATAATCCAATATTTTTTACGTTTGGTTTAATCGGCTTATTCACGGTTATGGTTGTTACAATAGGTGTAATTGCAAGTGTTGCACCGTGGATGTTTATAGTTGCGTTAATTGCTTGTGCGCTTATATTTGTTAAGACGATTATAAAAACTGTAAGAAATAATAGAGAAAATTAAAAATAGATTTTTAAATTAGAAAGCAGGTATGTGAATGGCTCGTTTAACCAAAGAAGAGCTTGATAAGATTAAAGAAAACTATCACACTGACAGGATTTGGTCATGGAGTCGCGTCAATACGTTTATGACTTCTCCATACGAATACTACCTATCATATGTGCTCCATGCACGCGAGGACAGAACTGATTGTGCCTATGCACCCCTTGGCACCATCGCGCATGACACGCTGGATGCCTACTATGAAGGCGATATTCAGTATAATGATATGATTGATAGGTTTGAAGATGGATGGTTGACTACCATTGACATTGCAGACCTAAAGCTTGACCGCAATGACGAAGAGAAGGACGTCAAGCTAAAAGCAAAGTACAAAGAGAATCTTGAACTATTCTTCCGCAATCATGTTACTTATAAGAACAGGCTGCTAATTGAGAAGCCTGTAATTGCCAACATCTCTGGCAATGTATTCGTTGGTTATATCGATGCGTTGTATAAAGATGATGATGGTTTCTATAATGTGCTAGACTTTAAGACATCTTCCATTTACAAAGGCAAGACGCTTGAGGAACATGCTGGACAGCTAACTCTATATTCAATTGGACTGGCTCAGGCTGGTATCCCAATGGATAAAATTCGTGCCTGTTTCAACTTCTTAAAGTACGTAACGATTCAGTATGAGCAGAAGAACGGTGCTATTAAAGATAGGACTGTTGAGCGTTGTAAGGTTGGTGAATCGCTACAGACTAACGCAAAGATGTGGCTGAAAGAACTTGGATACGCAGATGAAGCAGATGATTATCTAAAGATGATGCTTGATGCTAACAGCATTGCAGTGCTGCCAGAAGATGTTCAAGCCAAGTATAAGATTGAAGATTGTCATGTTTATATTCCGCTAGACCAAGAATCCATTGACAAGTGGGTTAATCTTATTGATACTACTATTAAGGATATATGCTTACGTGAAAAGGATTATGCTGAGAATGGAAGTGAGAATGCGTTTTGGGATACTGATGAGAATGTAGAAGCGCAGTCATATTATTTTGCCACACTTTCAGGTTATTCAGCTTCACAGCATAAACCTTATGCCGCTTATCTTGATAAGCTTGAAGCTAAAAAGAATGGCATGGATTTATTCGGTGGTGTTGGCGACAATGTTGAAAGTGACGAGATTGTATCTACAATAGTTACAACTGGTGCAAAAAATGCACAGGATGATAGTATCAATTTGGATTGGTTAGATAGTATCGAGATTTAGGAGACAATGTGGATATTGGTGATAAGCTGGTTGATGCTGGATTTGATGACGTGGTATACTTTCCTGACTTTGGAGAGGAGTGTGTTATCGGTGTAAGTTCTGACGATAGAGTCATCTATAGTTTTGATAAGATGGTTGAATATTTAGTGAATGATGGTATGAGCGATATTGACGCGATAGATTATTTGGAATATAATACATTACGCTCTATTCCGTACCTTGATAATCGCATAGATGGCAAAGGCAAGGCACCAATTATTATGTATTCACGTGATTGGTTAGGGATTTAAGCCAGGTAACAACTAATAAAGATATATGTTTAAGAAAAAAAAGGATTTAAAATGGAGACGAAAGAGTTTAAGAGTTTCTTTAAAACAGTTGGCGGTAACGAGGGTGATAAATGTAAGTATCCTACTAAATAAGAAGCTTGAATACATTAAGAATATTACTGGATTCAAGGAGATGACTGTGTGCGAGGATGAATCCGAAGCATACGAATACTGGAAGAATAACTTTAACTACAATCCAAACGACTGCTGCAATCTTCGAATTGCATAAAGATAATAGGAGATTAATATGAGCTTTGATAAGGCTATTGAATATAACAAGGAACACCGTAAGAAGTATCGTGGTGCAAAGGAGGTTGACAAGTCATGCCGTAATCATGGTAGCGATGATTGGTCGTTTGAAGATAGGGTTCATAAGAATAAGAAGCGTCAGCGTGTCATCGATGAGAAGATTCAAGAAGTTGATGCATGGCTTGACAGCGATTATGAAGATTGGGAAGATGACGAGTAAAAATACAAGCCATCTACCAGGTGTTTTATTGAAGAAATAAGCTTTAAAATATCTATTTTAAGGAATTATTATGGAAGACAATAATTTAACAAATGAACAAATGGCAAATATCTTTGGATATGCTCTGCACTTAGCAACAACACTGGGTGGTAATGCGATTAGTATTTTTGATGAATTAATAGATAAATACTCTAAAAATGTAAACCAATTTTATGAAGATACAAAAGATATCGAATTTACATGTGGGCGTGGAGAAAATGTAGATTAAAACATTTATTTTAAGGAGTTAATATGCCTGATGTTATTGAGCAGCTTGAAAACTGGGTAAAAGAAAATTATAATAGCTACGCTACTGAATATACTTATGAACGCTCAGAAGGTAATAGTTCTGACTGTTTTGAAGATGGATTTGAATGTGGTACAAGTCTCGCAGCACTTGAGGTTGGTAAGATTCTGGGTATGGATATTGAGTAACAAAGTATTTGTTTTAAGGAATCAAAATGGAAACCAAGTTCATTGAGCGCTTTGACAATAAGAGAAATGAAATCAAAGAATATTTAGCATTCTTGCTAGATACTTGTAAAGACGATATTCAGTATGATGATATTGTACGAATTGTTATTGATGCTATACACGAAGGCGATGGTGACCCAAATCCAAATACAATCCATATAATAGACGACGGTGATTATCAAGGAACATTACTGTTTGTAATTCCAGCAGACGCTTATCAGCCATATGACTATTGGTACGTAAGGATTTTCTATGGTTCATGTAGCGTTTGTGATACTCTGCAATGCGTTCTTTATGATTCAGATGACAGAAAGCAACAATTAGACGGATTGTTTACTCTTGCATTACATATCTTTCAGGGATTAAAGAAGATGGATTAGGTTAAAACATTCGTTTTAAGGATTGATAATGAACACACTTGATTTAGTCAAAGAAAATAAAGTAATGCTTGCCATAGTAATTAAGTCTGAGGAAGCTGGCTTTAATGTACTGGAAGCTACATGCGATAAGGTTGTAGTGAAGGCTGGCTGTCTTCCAGTAGAAATTACATGGGAAACGTGTTCGTGCCATGGTGGTAGAATGTGGTTGTCACAGAAGAACACAAATATCTACATTGAACTATCAAGCGATGAATACGATGAAGAGAACGGCATTGTAGACCCAGATACAGAGCTTGCGTTCTATATTGACAATAAGATGATTGATACTGTTCATAGCTTTGAAAAGTATGTTTATGTTGTTGACGTTATTGGGCAATACGAAAAAGATGTGACAAAGACTTCTTATTTTAAAAGCGTAGAGGATGCTTCTAGGTTTGTATTTTGTGAAGATGGACACGACCTTAACAGTGAATATGGGGAAGTGACGCATCAATATCCAAATCCAGACATGCAAGAGCGCATAACCTACGTTGGTGAGGATAAGGGCGTGCTAAAATTTAAGGGTGTATATATTAATAAAAACCATGTTGGTAGGGAATATGAGATTAGATTTAGGGTATTTAGGAAGAAGAATTAAAACATCTGTTATAAGGAGCTGCTATGAAGAAAGATAAGACGCTCAGTTATTGCCATGAAAAGGAGATTAAGCAACTTTTAATTGGGCATAAGATTGTAGCAGATGAAGCTCATGACACGCTTATTCTTGACAACGGCGTACATCTTAAAATTAATCCGAACGTTGGGTGCGGTGGTTGTGAATCGGGAAATTATGATTTACAGCATATCGCATCTGTAAACAACGCTATTACAAATGTTGAGTTTGTTGAAGATTGGGATGAGGATTATTACTACCAACACTATAGGATTTTCGTGATTGCAGATGGCATGACAACCGAATTGCTTGATGTATATGGTACAGATGGCAACGGATGGTATGGTACTGGATATAAAATTGATGTGTATCTACCAGACGAAAACTAAGAAGGAGGTAACACGTTGGCTGAAACACGTAATGCCGTAAGTATAGTAGATACAGAATATTGTGATTGGCCCGATGAATATGATGAGATTAATTGTAAACTAAGTTGTGGTCATTATACAGGATGGTTTGATATGTACTTGGATTCTGAGCCAACTAACTGCCCTGTGTGCGGTGCCAAGATTATGAACAACTATTATTATTGTGTGGAAACATATGACGGAGACGATTTAGTTCTGCGTGAAGGTTATATTAAGGCAGAAAGCAAAGAGCAGGCGGAGTTGTATATTGTTGAAGATGGTATTGTAAACTATCGATATAAGTTCCTAGATTTGCATGTGGCAAAGGAACAGTAATGTTTTTTAACAAACGCAACAAAGAAAGCAAACATAATAAAAATGTTTTAGTTGACAATCATGATAAAGAATGCTATCCAATCAATCAACGTGGAGAAGATAGCGGGCTTACTCTTGCAGCAACTTGTTCGTTATGTGGAGGTTATATAAGTCTGTTCCCTAAAACAGATAGAGTCTGTTCAAGGTGCTATGCTACAATTGTTCATAAGTGTTAGAAGATTCATTTTAAGGAGAAGGCATGGCTACATGTATGATTTGTGGCAAAGAAGTAGAGAAGATGCCGTTCGAAGATGTTTGCAGTATGGAGTGCTATACTGAAAAATTTTGGCGAGAGAAGGAAGAAGGGTATCTGAACGGTGTGCCATATATCATTGTTGATGGCACCATGTATAAGGATGCTGGATATAAGAATCCAATTTCTCTTGCTGGATATGAGGATAAGGCTTTGCTTCGTTCGCTTGGACATGGCGGTGCAGAATATAATATTAAAATGAATGATGGGACTGAAATCTTCACAAATAACCTTTGGTATATTGGTGATGTTCCAGAGAATCATAAAGAGATTCTAAAAGACAACGCAGTGTTTCTTTAATAAAATATTTGTTTTAAGGAGAATATATGAAAATCGATAAAATGGTAATTAATAGTGATAACTTAGACGTTAAATATAATTGTTATATTTGTGGATGTGATGCTGGGCAGGTGAATCTCTCTAATACCCCTAGGATTATACCGACACCATGCTTGCTTGATGTACTTGATACTAATAAAGAAAGATATAATAGTTACAAATTGTGCTCAACCTGTACCAAGAAAATGGTAGAATACATGGAGTTGTTAAAGAGCACTTCTGCCCAGGCTGACAAACCAAAGCCATGTGTCGTTTGTGGTAGTGAAAATACAGAGGTAGTACACGATGTAGACCGCGATGATAATGAGAGATGGTATGCACATTGCAACGATTGCGGAACATCATATAGTAACGAAAAGGTTGAATGGTCAGAAAAAGAGACTCTTAAGTGGTGGAACGAGCTTAAGCGATAAAATAAAATGCCTGGTAGATTGCTTGTGGTTATGCTTTAAAAGTTTTATTTTAAAGACTATGTAGATTTTATGAATAAAAATTCTTGTTCCAACAACTAAATATATATGCTATAATGATAGGGAACTTCTTGAGGAAACTTAGGAAGTTCCCTTAACTTGTAAAGATTGAAAGGAGAGTGAAACGCCATGAGGTATGTAAACTATCACCGCCATTCTCATTACTCTAACATCCGTAGTCTTGATTGTGTTGTTAAGCCCGAAGACTATATGAAGCGTGCTGTAGAGCTGGGACATACTGAGTATGTGACAACAGAACATGGCTTTCAAGGTAATATCTTTGAAGCATATACACTGTGTCAGAAGTATGGACTTAAGTGTATCTATGGTGTTGAAGCATATTATGTAGATGATATGTACGACAAAACTTCTCGTGCCAATTATCACATCATGCTGGTAGCTATGACTGAGAAGGCACGCAAGGAAATCAATAGGATTCTATCTATTGCCAATACAGATGGTTTCTATTATAAACCGCGTATCGACATGAAGTGCCTACTGTCACTTACTCCTACGGACACTATTGTTACAACTGCATGTGTTGCTTCACGTATGTTCAAGGGTGATGATTGGGAAGAGAAGTTTCTTATTCCGCTGTACAAGCATTTTGGCAGCAACCTATACTTTGAAGTTCAAAACCATAACGCTCCTGTACAGATTGAGCATAACAAGAAGCTGCTTGAAGTAAAAAACAAGTATGGTATTCAGCTCATTCACGCCAACGATAGCCACTATATTTTGCCTGAAGATGCAAAGTATCGTGACCTATTCCTAAAGGCTAAGGGAATCACATATGAAGATGAGGGTGGTTTCATTCTCGACTATCCTGATTCCGATACCATCATTCAAAGGTATAAGACTCAAGGTGTTCTAAATGATGAGCAGATTATTGAAGCACTAAACAACACTCTTGTGTTTGATAATTCTGAAGGCATCCATCTTGATTACGAGTTTAAGATTCCCAAGATTACGAAAGGCGATAGCAATGCTGCTCTAAGAAAGATTATCAAAGATGCTTGGAAGAAGGAGAAGTCGAACATTCCCGCTGATAGAATCAAAGAGTATGAAGAAGCAATCTATTACGAAACTAAAATCGTAAGTGACTGTGGTATGGCAGACTACTTTATCCTTGACCATGAAGTAGTTAAGAAAGCAGTGAACGAGTATAACGCAATCTTAACTCGCAGTGGTCGCGGTTCAAGCGTTTCATTTTATATTAACCATCTTCTTGGTCTTACTGAGATTGACAGGTTGAAGTCTCCGATTACTCTATATCCTACTAGATTTATGAGCGCTGAACGCATTCTTAGTTCTCGCTCACTTCCAGATATCGACCTTAACTTTGCAGACGTAGAACCTGTTATCAAGGCATCAAAAGATATCCTTGGTGAGGAAGGCATCTATTATATGGTTGCCTATAAGCCGCTCCAAGAATCGTCTGCATTCAGGCTATGGTGTAAAGCAAATGGCTATAACATCAATGATTACGATGAGATTGCAAAGAATCTTGATGAGCATCTTGAAGATAGAAGGTGGGCAAGCGTAATCGAAGACAGCAAGGTATTTCGTGGTGTGATTGAAAGCATCGCACCGTCACCTTGTTCATTCCTTCTTCTTGATAAACCAATCCCCGATGAGGTTGGACTTATCAAAGTTGGTGACGTAATGTGCTGTGCTCTCGATGGTTACAATTGTGACGTGTATAAGTATCTGAAGAATGATTATCTAACGGTCAAAGTCTATGACATTATTGATAAGGTGTATAAACTTATCGGTAGGCCAATTGATAACATTCAAACGCTGCTTAAGAATTGCGATGATAAGGTGTGGGATGTTTATGCCAAAGGATTAACCACGACAATCAACCAATCTGATTCTGACATTGGCAAGCAAATGCTGAAAAGGTACAAACCAACATCTCTTGCGGAAATGTCCGCTTGGGTTGCTGCCATTAGACCAGGATTTGCGTCATTGGTAAATAACTTCCTTGATAGGAAACCGTATTCAACTGGTGTTGAAGCACTTGATAGTATTCTTAACGACTCGTTCCACTATTTGTTATACCAAGAGTCCATCATGAAGTATCTGGTTTGGTTGGGTATCGAGGAAAAAGGTACTTACGATATCATTAAGAAGATTGCAAAGAAGAAGTTCAAGCAAGAAGAACTTGACGAACTTCATAAGAAACTTGAAGAAGGGTGGGTGAAGAAACTTGGTACATCTGACGGATTTGCTGACACATGGCAGGTTGTCCAGGATGCAGCAAGGTATTCTTTCAATGCTTCTCATTCTCTTTCTGTTGCCGTTGATAGTTTGTACGGTGCCTATCTTAAGTCTCATTATCCTCTTGAGTATTTTACTGTTGTCCTAACCCTGTATGCTGGTGATATGACTAGGACTTCAAATCTAATTGCAGAGCTTCCGTATTTTGGAGTAAAGCTAAAGCCTATTAAGTTTGGGAAGTCTGGTGCTGATTACACTATGGACAAAGAGAACAACAGTATCTATAAGGGTATTGAGTCAGTTAAATATTGCAACGCTCAGATTGCAAGCGAGCTTATGGAACTGTCAAAGAACAAGTATTCTAATTTCATTGACCTGCTTAAGGATATCAAGGATAAGACCAGCATCAACTCTAAGCAACTTGCGATTCTTATTAAGCTTAACTTCTTTTCAGATTATGGAAAGAACAAATACCTATTGAACATCGTAGATATCTATGATAAATTTGCAAGCGTTAAGGTATTAGCTAAGAGTAAGATGGAGCAGTTAGGTATCAGTGACTATCTTATGGTAAAGTATGCGGAGAAGGAGACTAAGAGTCAGTGGCGTGGTATTGATAACGATGGTCTTATCAATGAGTTGTGCGGTAGGCTCAAGGATGAGAGCTTAAATGTTGTTGACCAGGTAAAGGCGGACATAGAGTTTCTTAGTTATACAGATTATGTGAATGCGGATATGTCTGATGATTATTATATTGTCGCAGACTATACTACTTATAAGGACAGTGCAAAGCCTTCGCTTGTTTTGCGTCGCATTCATAATGGTGAGGAGGTAAGGTGCAGGATTAAGCAAGCGGCTATCTTTAAGGCCCAGCCTTTTGGACAGTTTGCAGTGCTGCGTGTCCCTTATATCACTTATGCGTTTAGAAAGAAGCTTATTGATGGTAAGTGGGTTGATACAGATGAAAGAGAAGCAATTCTCGAAGAGTACGAAGTCATCAAGAATGACTAACAATTAAAGTTATATGCGAAAGGTGGTGAAGTATGAAAGATAAAAACGAGTTGGTATTTAAGGCTACACCAGTCAAGAGAGTCTTTGAGAGAGATGGCTTTAGGATATATGCAATGGAAATCAACCAGAGCGCGTATCCATTTATAAAGCTAAACAGTTTTAATAATGTGAGTATCAGTGGCGATTTGCCTATTCTTACATCTGGTATAGAGTATGAGATTACCGCTGTTCCAGAGTACGGGAAATATGGTTGTACATATAAAGTTAAGAACATTAGGCGTGACGTTCATAGAAGCGGGGAAGACGTATTAACGTTTTTAAGCCAAATACTCCCAGTAAGACAGGCAACCACGTTGTATAATGTATATCCTGATATTGTGCAGCGAGTAAAGGACAACAATCTTAGCGATATAGATTTGTCTAAATTACCTGGTATCAAGGAAAAAACATTTGCAAAAATTTGTAGGGAAATTATTAAAAGTGAAATATTGTTTGACATTATAGCAGAGTTTAAGGGGCTGCTTAGCATGTCGATGCTAACAAAGATTTACAAAGTATATCCTTCGGTAGAAACACTAAGGCTTAAGTTAAAGACAGAGCCTTATACAACATTAATGCGAGTTGATGGAATTGGCTTCAAAAAGGCTGATGCCATTACCATTGAGATGCAAAAAGAAGGCGTCATTGACTTTGGTTATAACGTTAAGGAAAGTGTTGATAGATGTCTTGCTTGTATTGTTTATATTCTTCAACAAAATGAAAATGAAGGTAACACAAAGACAAATCTTGCTTATGTAAGGAAACAATGTCTTGAGCTTGTGCCTGCTTGTGCTAATCACTTCGCTGAAGCAATTAAGAGTGATTCTATCTATTATGATAAAAGCACAATGGATATTGCGCTTAAACGAACATATAAAACAGAACGCAAGATTGCAATTGCAATTGCAGGTGGCTTGAATAATGCATACAATGTGTGGGATTATGACGTTGAGAAATATAGAAGGGTCGGCGATTTTGACTTAACAGATGAACAGATACAAATGCTTCGCAACGTATGCAACAACAATATTTGTATCTTAAATGGTTTTGCTGGTTCTGGTAAGAGTGCGTCAACACAGGCGCTCATCAATATGCTTGAAGACAACGATAAGTCTTATCTAATACTCGCACCTACAGGAAAGGCAAGTAAGGTTATTTCAGAGTACACTGGAAAGAAGGCTTCCACAATACATAGGGGGCTTGGTTATTCACCAGACGGCGGGTGGCGTTTTGACGAAGACAACAAACTTAGTCAAGATATCGTTATCGTGGATGAGAGTTCTATGGTTGGTGTAAATTTGTTTTCACATCTTATTGATGCGATAGATTTTGAAACTACCAAGCTTCTCCTTATTGGTGACAATGCGCAGCTTTGTTCTATTGGATGTGGTAATTTGCTACATGATTTTATGAATAGCAAGCTTATTCCAACTGTGACACTTACCCAAATCTTTAGGTATACAGACGGCGGTTTGCTCAATATAGCCACGAGAATTCGTTGTGGAGAACAGTACCTTAACAACGGTATGAAAAACACAGCTACAACGTTTGGCAAGAATAAAGATTATATATTTATCGACAAGCCGTCGGAGTCAATGGGTATTCAGGCAGTAGCGTTGTATAAGAAGCTTTTAAATAGCGGCGTTGATGTTGAAAGCATCCGTGTTCTTACAGCTAAAAACGTTGGCGAATGTGGCGCAATAGAACTAAACAATATGATTCAAAAGGTGGCAAATAAAAATTGCGGCAGTGAGAATTGTATGAAGGTTGGCAAGGAAGGTAACGAAGTTGTATATTATGTAGGCGATTTGATTCTACAAAAGTCGAACAATTATAATGCTGTTCTTGCTGACGATGAAGAGAATACCGCATTTGTGGCAAATGGTGATACTGGCGTTATTAAAGGATTTGATAAAGACAAGTATGGTCGCTATGCCGTAGTGGACTTTGATGGTATTGAAGTTAAGTATTATCAAGGTGATATGAATTCAGATGATGTAGGCCTCGGGTATTCATATTCAATTCATAAATCACAAGGTTCAGGCGTAGATTATGTGATTGTATGTACACCTTCAAGCCATACGTTCATGCTGAATTCTAATCTTCTATATGTGGCATTGACACGAACTAAGAAGAAGTGTTTCCATATTGGCGATATACAGACTATCAATAGGGCTGTTCATAAGAAAGAGAACGTTGAACGTCATACATTTATGAAGGATATGTTGATTGAGTTTAATGAAGAGAGCAAAGAGATTGGAGATGAGTATAATGAATAAAGTACAGTTAAGGATATATGTTGAAAGGGCGTGTTTGAATTGAAGAACAAGACCGTAGAAACTGTGGTTTTGGTTGCCGCAATTGTATTCGTAGTTGTGTGTGCTTATGCGGTATATAATATGATTGATGGATACGTAAAGTCTAATGACACTGGCATTGGCACGACAGCAAAACCATATAAAAGTGTTGCGGCGCAAATTGTAGAAAACGACACTGTACAAGATGAGCAAGTAGCACATCAAGAAAACTTTGTCATGTATTCAGCGCCAGCAACAGAAGGTTTCAAGTCTTATATGGATTACAGGACTATCACCGATGAGACTTCTCTGCAATACAAGTTGCAGAACGAGTATGCATACACCGATAAAGAGTCTGGCATTAGAATGGTAGGAGATAGATATTGTATTGCACTTGGCTCATATTTTACAACTGAAATTGGACAGTATGTTGACCTTATCCTTGGCAATAGTACTATTATTCCTTGTATTCTTGCAGACCAAAAAGATGATGCGCATACCGATGATATGAATGCGGTGACGATTGAAAGTGATTGTGTTAGCGAGTTCATCGTAGATTCCAATGTGCTGCCTAACATGGTAAGGCTGTATGGAGATGTGTCTAGGTATGACGAATCCTGGGAGGCTCGCGTAACTCAGGTGCAAGTATACGATAAGAATATCTTCGATGAGCAGTAAGATATATGAAGATTCTGTGATTGGTATTGTGCTCTTAAATACAAAAGAGTATAATGACCTATGTTCAAAAGTGAATCCTGATAGCTGAATATATTTGTTATTTAGTTGTTAAGGTTATATGTTTAAGGAGGTATTGTATGCAAGTAGTTATTAAGCGCGATGGTCGCAAGGTTGCTTATGACCAAAGCAAGGTAACAAATGCAATCAACAAAGCTTTTGAAAGTGTCGATGGCGAAGTAACCGAAGACGATAAAGTGATTGCAAATAAGATTGCAGCCGAAATATCTAATATCAAAAACGATGAAATGTCTGTAGAAGATATTCAAGATGCAGTAGAAACGAAGCTTATGAAAAGCTCTCGAAAGGATGTCGCTAAAGCATACGTTCTATATCGCAATGAACGCACTAAGATTCGTGACCGAAACAGTATGCTTATCAAGCTTGTTTCTGAAAAGTTGACTGCATCCAACGTTCAAAATCAAAACGCTAATATTGATGAGAATTCTTTTGGCGGCAGGATTGGTGAAGCAAGCAATGAAGTAATGAAGCAATATGCACTTGATTATTGCATGTCAGAAATGTCGCGCAATAATCATCTGAATAACGAAATTTATGTGCATGACCTTAATAGTTATGCGGTTGGTATGCATAATTGTCTTTCCCTGCCGCTCGATAAACTTCTTGCCAATGGGTTTAATACCCGTCAGACAGATGTTCGTCCTGCCCAATCTATCAACACTGCGTTCCAGCTCGTTGCCGTTTTATTCCAGCTGCAATCACTACAGCAGTTCGGCGGCGTAAGCGCCACCCATCTCGACTGGACGATGGTTCCTTATGTACGTAAAAGTTTTTATAAACATTATAAAGATGCTATGATTTATCTTGCAGAAGAAAATATTGAAGGAGAATTATCTTCCGTATATCTTCCAAAAGAATATCAGCTAGAAAGTTATGAAAGTTTTATTCAGGACATGCCTTCTATTGAGGACGAATATTTTAAGAAGTTTAAGCACTTTTACAAATATGCCTTAGACATGACGTCAAAAGAAACATATCAAGCTGTTGAGGGTATGTATCACAATCTAAATACACTACAATCACGTAGTGGAAACCAGCTCCCGTTTACTTCAATTAATTACGGAACTTGTACGCTGCCAGAAGGTAGGCTTGTAACAAAAGCGTTACTAGATACGTCAATTAAGGGAATTGGTATGCTCCATAAGACATCTATTTTCCCATGTGGTATTTTCCAATGTATGAATGGTGTGAACCGTAAGGAAGGAGATTCGAATTATGACCTGTTCCAGCTAGCTCTTAAGTCAACTGCACAAAGGCTGTATCCAAACTATGCAAACGTAGATTGGAGTGGCAATGCTGGATATGACGTGAACGACCCTAAGACTTACTTCTCTACTATGGGATGTAGGACTGCGAATGGTTGGGACATCAATGGTATGGGCCAGACAAAGGATGGTCGCGGCAACATCTGTCCTGTAACCATTATTATGCCTACACTTGCAATGGAAGCAGTTGAGCAAGCCTCTGCATCTCTTCATGGAAACGAAGAAGAGGTGGCCGTTGAAATGTTTATGAGTATTCTTGACGAAAAGATTCATGAAGCGAAGGATATGCTTATTGAGCGATTCAACTGGATTGCAAATCAATCACCTGATTCTTCGCACTTTATGTATGAGAACGGCACAATGGAAGGCTATGTTCCAGAAGAAGGCATTGTGTCTGCTCTAAAGCACGGTACTCTAGCACTTGGTCAGCTTGGTCTTGCAGAAACGCTTCAGCTTCTTATCGGATGCAACCAGACAACTGAAAAGGGTATGGTACTAGCAAAGCGAATTGAGCAGTTGTTTAAAGACAGATGTGCAGAGTTTAAGGAAGAATATAAGCTTAATTTCGGTGTGTATTACACTCCTGCTGAGAATCTGTGCTATACTGCGCTAAAGAAATTTAAGCAAAAGTATGGTGAGATTCCAAACGTTTCAGACAAGGAATTCTTTACAAACTCTATGCATGTTCCAGTATGGGAAGAGCTTGACCCGTTTGAGAAGATTGACATTGAATCTCAACTTACTGGCTATAGTAGCGCTGGCTGCATCACTTACGTAGAATTGCCCTCAACTGTAAAGCATAACCTTGAAGCGCTAGAAGATATCGTCAATTATGCTATGGACAAGGATATTCCATACTTTGCAATCAATGTTCCTTGTGACACCTGTATGGATTGTGGCTATACAGATGAGATTGGAAACACTTGTCCTATTTGTGGTGGTAGCAACATTCAACGTCTTCGCAGAGTGACAGGCTACCTTACTGGGAATTACACTACTGCATTTAATCTTGGTAAACAAGATGAAGTGGCACATAGGGTAAAGCATGAAGGCAAGGTGTTTTAATGAGATATGCACAAGTAATTCCATTTGACGTTTGTAATGGTAGACAAATTGGTATCTCGCTATTTGTACAAGGTTGTCACCTTCATTGCAAAGGTTGTTTCAATTCAATTGCATGGGATTTCAATGGTGGCAAAGAGTGGAATGATGATGTAAAGCAAAAGTTTCTTGAACTTGCATCAAGACCATACATTAAGCGTATCAGTATTCTTGGCGGCGAACCACTTTCATATGAAAACGTCTTTGACATTTATGAGTTAATTGTTGAGATTAAAAACAAACTGCCTGATAAAGTTATTTGGTTATATACTGGTTATCTGTTTGAATACGTAATTAACAATCAGTTCAGTAGAAAGGTACTAGAACTATGTGATGTAGTTGTTGATGACAGATACGTTGAAGAACTAAAAGATATCGGCTTGCCTTGGCGTGGTAGTTCGAATCAAAGGGTTATTGATGTGCAGGAAACTCTAAAGCAAAATAAAATTGTACTTTATGACAAGTAAGGATAGATGCTATGAACAATAATCCATGTTTCATTATTATTGCAAAGCGAAATTATGAAAGTGAATATGATTATGAAGAAGTAGTTGGTAACACCGTAGTCATGCTTACAAAGAACGACTACAGTGTTTCACTAGAAACCGACAAGGAAATTGATTGTACTATTATTAAGTATTGGGAGTACACTTACACTCCTGTAAGTGACAAGGTAAGCGTTGTAACTGTCTAAAATAATTTTAAAATAGAGAGGATTTAAAATATGAATAAGGTTTCGCAGTTTCACAAGGTTTCGTATCAACAGTTCCGCAAGGATTGGCTAGACACTTTCTATGCCGATGAGCAGGATTACATTGACCCTGTTACTAAGGAAGTTGACATTCAGATTGACGCTGCTATTCGTGAGACATATGATGGCATTCAGCTTCCTACTCGTTCCACTATGATGTCTGCTGGCTATGACTTACATATGCCTATGGGATTCACGCTTAAGTCTGGCAAGTCAATTAAGATTCCGACTGGTATCCGTTGTGAGATGTATGATGGTTGGGTATTAATGATTTATCCCCGTAGCAGTCTTGGCTTCAAGTATGGTCTGGGAATGGCGAATCATACATGTATTATTGATGGTGATTATTTTGAAGCTAATAATGAGGGCCACATTATGATTAAGCTAACCAATGATAGTTCTCTTGCAAAGAATATTCCATTCAATAAGGGTGATAAGTTCTGTCAAGGAATCTTTGTTCCGTTCGGTATCACGCTTGATGATGATGTAACTGAGAAGCGAACTGGCGGTATGGGTAGCACTGGGCGCTAAATAAACTAAATAAGGCGGCAAATAATCTTATTTGCCGCCCTTATTTTATTAATAACGGAGCGAGCAATGCAGAAATTAAAAAAAATAGAAGATGTAGTAGAAAGAATTCTTGAAATAAAAGAAGATGCCAGAGAAAATGATGATATTCTTTATTTATATGTTTGCGAATATTTTAATAGAGGGGTATCTTCCGCAAGTTTGAAAAGTTTTTTAGAAACAAGAAATGAAACAACTTGCCCAAATTTTGCATCTGTAACTAGAGCAAGGAGAAAGGTCTTTGAAAAAAGGCCAGAACTTAAACCAGAAAAGGTTACAAAGCTTAGAGAGAATATGAAAAGTATTTATATAGAGTACGCAATAAACAGTTAAAATACGTGTTTTAAAGGAAGGAAAACTGTGGCAGATGAAACAGTGATAGAAATTCCGCAGAGAGAGAGAGAGAGAGAGAGAGAGAGAGAGAGTTAATCTCTTACAAGGTGATTGTCTTGAGTTAATGAAGTCAATTCCTGATAGTGTAATAGACCTAACTGTTACATCTCCTCCGTATGATAATCTCAGAACATACAATGGTAATATTAATCAATGGTGCTTTGATAAATTTAAAGATATAGCAAAAGAACTATATCGAACTACTATTGATGGCGGTGTACTAGTATGGGTTGTTAATGATGCTACTGTTAATGGTAATGAAACCAACACTAGTTTTAAACAAGCATTGTTTTTTAAAGAGTGCGGATTTAATCTGCATGATACAATGATTTGGGTGAAAGATGGTGGAGGTGCAATTGGCAGTAACAAGTGTTACACACAAAATTTTGAATATATGTTTGTATTTTCAAAAGGCAAACCAAAAGCAGTCAATCTAATCTATGATAAGCCAAACAAGTCTTATGGCGTTGATAGAAGCGGAACTGGCAGAAGAAAGCCAGATGGTACTATAAAGATAGAAAAGAGAAAACCAAATAAAAAATTCTCAAAAAGAAATAATTGGTGGTATATTCCAGTACAAAAGGGATATGGTAATCACCCAGCGGTGTTTCCCGAACAACTTGCAAATGACCATATTATTTCTTGGAGTAACGAGAATGATTTAGTGTTTGACCCATTTACAGGTAGTGGAACTACTGGTAAAATGGCGTTGCTAAATAACCGTAGATTTCTTGGTATAGAACTTGATAAAGAATATTATGCCATTGCAAAGGAAAGGATTAACAGTGTATTAAACAGTTAAAGATATATGCAATGTAATATTGTTTTAAAGGAGAACATATGGATAATACAACGCACATTTGTCCTAACTGTGGCGCAAGTTTTTATAGAGTGGATTATCAAACAACAACAGCTGTGTTTTATCCGATGATTATTAAAGACGTAGCAAGAAACTATCAAACTGGAAACAATATAACCACACATTGTACGTGTATGAATTGTGGTGTAAAGTTTAGCTTTAGCGATTGATACAATTCCGATTTTAAAGGAGGGCATATGGATAGGCCATGTGATTTCCTCTTAAATAATTATCCGACATTTGAAATTGGAGATTGTCCTAACTATGGCAGTTCAGATTGCCCAATAACAATGAAACTACAAACACCATGTAGTATTACCGTGGATAAACTTGTTACGCTTCTTCAATATAAGTATTCCAAGAGATAGGATATGAGTATGTCAGAGCAATTCGTTCCAAAGCTGATTGATAATTTTGAGGAAGTCAATCAGCAGAATATCGAGACGTTCAAGAAGCATGGAACCAAGAAGTCTGATGAGTTACGTCATAAGTGTACAGTGTGTGGACGAGACGTTTCCATCGATAATAGTTTCTCGTGTGAAGGCGACAGACTTGTTTGCGGATGGTGTTATTATAACGAAGATAAGTTTCCAAATATTCAAGATGCCCTTAATTGGATTTGGCCTGTTTATAATCTAAGATAATTGTTTCAAAGGAGAAGAAGTTATGATTAGACAGTGTGAATGCTGTTCCAAGATTTATGACAACTTTGAAGACTATCGCAATCATGACCCGCTATGTAATGCTGCTGGCTTTGTGAATTATTATGATGAAGACACTGGAATGAGAAACATCGTGTTCTATACACCATGTAAGGACAGCTATTACGACAAATGGTTTGAGTTCAATTATTGTCCAAGCTGTGGCAGGCTTATGAATGTAAATCACGTCGCATATAGATAAAGATAGGTTTAATTGGCTGCGTGTATGTAGAAAGTGTGAACAAATTAATCGCCAACTATATGCACGCAGCCTTTGTTGTATAATGCAAACACGTTAAGTTTCGACAAAAGGAGTTGTTATGAGCACAGGTAGTATTATCAGTCTAGCAGTTGATTTTGTTGTAATCGTCCTATCACTTATCTCAGGAATTTACAGTTCGTTTGTTATAGGCAATGACCTTCAAACTATTATGTCTATTGTCATCGTTGGTCTTGCAATGATTGCTGTTTTGGGTACAGTGCTTTGCGAGTGCATCGGACATATCGATGAGTATCTTAAGAGCAAGAGCAAGTAATGAGCGAATTGACCGACGAACTCTATAATCAATATAGGATTCCAGAATATATCAAGGGCAAGCTTACCAAGGAATTCCTACAGGCATTCGTAAATAATTTAATGGTTGTGTTTGACATTGATGAGCTTGACAAAGATTCATTCCTAACATTTGAATCTATTTCGATGTGTGAGAGTACGACTGGTTGGGCAGATGCACTTGAAATGGCATGTTTGTTCACTAAGATGTTTGACATTTACTCATATTATCTTACCTTGCCTTGGTATGATTCAGATATGTTTGATGCTGAGGTAATGGACATGCTGGTAGATTATAGTATTATTGAAGGTGGTGATTACTAAATGACAGCAGTGTTTCTGTTTATCCGTCTAGTTGAGTTTATTGCGGTAGTTGCCCTGATAGGATTTATTGCAAAGATTGTGTGGGATAAACTTTGGCCTGCAATTAAGAAACTCATTGATAAGAAAACAGAGTATTATGATGTTGAAAAGCTTGACGATGCTGAAATCATCGCAAGGAAGTATCAAAAGAAGGGAAAGCGAAATGCGTAAAGGTGTAATTGTAATTGCTATGGGTGCTATGCTTGCCGCTGTGTTTACTACTGGTTGTTCTACTGGCATTTATCAGCAGGATGTTGGTGAGGTTGTCGTTACCAAGGGTATGGGTGGCGAGATTACTGGCAGCACTACTGACGCAGGATTCCATTTTGTGTCGCCGTTTGACAGTGCCATCACTTACTCAACTCGCAATAATGTAATCAGCTTCATGGGTGGCAACGAGGAAGCATACAACGGTGGTAGCGCTAGTGGTTCGCAGGTAAATTGCAACGATTCCAGTGGCGCAAGCTTTGAGGTTGATATTCAGGTGAACTATTCTCTTAATCCTGATTATGCCGAAGAGCTTTATGCTAACTATGGCACACAAGAAAACTATGTCCAGTATGTTGCAGCCGTTGATGTGCGAAGCGTGACACGAGAGGTGGCTGGTAAGTTCAATACCATTACACTGCTTACTGACCGTACTAGCTTTACTCAGGCAATTCAAAACGCGCTTACTGAGAAGTGGAAGGACAGTGGTATCAGCATCGAGCAGGTAAGTGTCCAGGAGATTCGTTATCCTTCAACGATTACAGACAAGTATGCAGAAGCACAGGCGGCTGAGATTTCCAAGGCAAAGGCGCAAAATGAGCAAGAGACTGCAAAGGTAGAAGCCGAGACTAAGGTAATCCAGGCACAGGGTGAAGCAGATGCAAATGCTGCACTTGCAGAATCGCTAACGCCTGAAGTCATCCAGCAACATTACATTGATGCACTTGCTGAAATTGGCAAGAACGGCAATCTTGTAGTTGTTCCAGATGGTTCTTCTCCACTTATTAATACTAGCAAGTAAGATGATGGGTATGACATATTTTCTCATCGGGTGTTTGATTGGCGGCGCTGTTGGTTTCATATCCGCCTGTTTTGTACGTGAAGCTGACGACAACAAGCATTATTGGTAAGGGGTATTTATGTGTGATTTAAAGTATTGTGCAAACTGCAAGTATTGGTATTGCTATAGTAATGATGATAAGTTTGATTTTACATCAGATGGCGAATGCCGTAGGTTCCCGCCTAGTACGCCAGTCTTTGAAGCGTCTGGTAACGACAGTGTTAATCTAAGTGATGCATTTCTTTGTATGATTCGCGGCACTGTTATGATGAACTTCCCATTCACATACGCAGAGGATTGGTGTGGTGAATTTGATTGGGCAGACAAGCTGCGAATCAGCGACGACGATGATTATGAAGACTGGGAAAAGAGCCAGGAGGATTAATGGAAAACGTAGAGGTTAATTCACACGGTACAAATAAGGCAATCAAGGCACACATTCTATCAGATGACAAGATGCGTGAAATTGGTTTTACTGATTGCGACGAAAAGAATTGGTACTATTGTAAAAACCTAAGCAACGAAATTTCATTTAATGTCACTATTCCCAAGGATGGTTCTGATATCTCCATCGATGTTCTTGACGAGGATTACTTACAACCATACGACTTCCAGTATATTCTTGAAAAGAATCCAAACCATCCATTTGCTGTAGGCATCAAGGTGAAAGTTGAAGGTTGTATGCGATATTTACAAAACAAGGGCGTTCTTTCTGGACATGAATACGGTGAGTATATCTAATGGCAAACTACTTATTCACAAATTATAAAGGAAAGTATAGGTTGCTTCCTCGGATAGACATGGATACCAATGACTTTGCTAGAGATGTAAAAGGCAACATTGATGAAGACTCAATCTATATCTCTTGCTATTATGGCAATGAGATTTGGTACTATGGGTTAAATGACAGTCATAGGGCAATGTTAGGTGCATATATTCCAAGTAAGCAACGTGGTCACAATATTACCAAAGAGTTAAAGAAACAAGGTGTTGAGTTTTTTGACTACGATGAGACAGATGAGGAAGTAACATTTCATTTTCTTGCATCAGACATGGAAACTATTGCGTCATTACTAAAGCCCAAGACAAGTGGGGCAGATATGTCGCCATTTTCAATTAAAAATCTGCCTAAGTCCGATGTTGAGTTGCCACCTGAATACGCAGAGAGGTACAAGGCTATTTCTTCTAGGGCTGGTATGTCTGGTATGTCGATTATCAAAGACACAAACAACGTGTTTTTGTCCAGTATGGAAGACAAACTTAAAAAGAAGTATAAGAATAAGAAGTTCTCTTGCTATGAAGATATGAGACGTCGCAAGATGAGCAGGCAGTTTAAAGAGTACGTATATACGCTTGGCATGTTTGACGAATATCTTGAAGTGCTTGACAAAGCAGTGACAGATTACTATAATAACAAGTAAGGTTATATGTTAAGAGCTGCAAAGGCATAGTGTCATCGCCGTGCCTTGCAGCCTTCTTATAACCGATTGTAATAATATGAGAGGAGAGATAAATTGGTTGTAAACAATGTTAATGTTTACGGACTTGAGAATGCTATTCGCGGTTCTAAGTTCCCAATGTCAACAGATATTGATTCATTAAATGGCGAGGTGACTAAGACATCTGCAAAGCTTGCATCATGTAAGACTGGCACTGGACATGACCAGTTCCTTACTGGTATCATTGTTCAATTTGACCTAACTTTTACTGTAAAAGCGTGGACTGAAGCAGAGCGCTATCATTTTCTAGACTTTATTTCTAGTCAATCTACCATGCATCGCATTAGCAAGTTTGACTTAGATAATCAATATTCTAATTATGTAGATAAGCGCGTCATTGATATTATGAATGAACTTAAAGATAAGTATAATGAAACGAAAGACCCAGAAGATTATCTCCGTCTCTTGTATACAAATCCTTGTGGGTTTAAGCTAACTGCTGCGATGACTACAAACTATAGGCAACTTAAGACTATTTATCAGCAACGTAAGTCGCATCGACTTCCTGAATGGCGCGAATTTTGTTCGTGGGTAGAAACGCTTCCTTATTTTAAAGAACTTATTTTGGAAGGACAATAATTTAACTATGGGTAAAGAAGATATTGTAGGAGAAATATTTATTAATAATAACGGCGAACAATTTAAAGTAAATAAATATTTATATTGTAAGAATACTGAATACTATTACGAGGTTGAATTTATAAAAACACATTCTAAGAAAATGGCAGAAAAAAGAAATATAAAATATGGACGTGTTAGAGACGATTATAGTAAGCATATTTATGGTGTAGCGTGTAAAGGAAATGCAAGTTCAACTTATCCCAAATTTAATAAATTAGCATTTAAAAGATGGTATGCAATGATTGAGCGATGCTATAACAAGGATGCATATATGTATCCTTCATATGGCGGCAAAGGAGTTATTGTAGATGACAGATGGTTGTGTTTTGAAAATTACATAAAAGATATAAAAGAAATTAATGGATTTGACTATGATAAATATATATCTGGTTCAATTCAATTAGATAAGGATATGTTTATCGACAACAATCTTGTTTATTCAAAAGACACATGTTGTTTCATCAGTAGGTCAAAAAATGCGAAATATCAACCAAGCAAAATGAAAAAGTTTATAGCAATAAGTAGCGACGGTGATTCTTATGTTTTTAATAATCAAAATGAGTGTGCAAGAGAATTTGGATTGACAGCAAGGACAATTGGTAAAGTTTTAAATGGAGATTTAAAAAGTCATAAAGGTTGGACGTTCAGATATATACAACAAGACTTATAAAGAAGGAGAGTAAGTATGGATACAAATAGTTCAATTTCTAGTGAATCAGCTTACGGTAAGTGCAAGCTGACTTATACATTTATTGGAACCGACGATGAAATTGATTGTGTGCTAGATTACATTGGAAAGATGTATGATGAATGTGATTTTAATAACGAAGATGTCGTAAATAATGAGACAGCTGAAAAAGACATGGTAAACAGCCCAGCTCATTATAATCAATCTTCTATGGAATGTATTGATGAAATGATTCTTGTTTTTGGTAAGCAAGTTACGGCTGACTTCTGTTTAGGCAATGTATGGAAGTATAGGAACAGAGCGCCATACAAGGGCAATCCAATCGAAGATGCTAAAAAAGCAGATTGGTATATGATGAAGTACAAGGAACTAAAAGATGAGATGAACAAGCCTGTTATTGGTTATACTACAAGTATTGGCACGTATAACAACTAAATATATATATGCTATTATTTTGGGGCTGTAACAGGCCCCATTTTTGTGCAAGTTTTCTTTATAGAACTTATCTTTTGTAATTTGCGCAAATACATTTTACAATATAGTTGTAATTATATAAATACAACCAGAGGTGGACAAACATGGGAAAAGACCTTAAAGGCAAGGACTTAGGAAGGGGATATAGCCAACGTAAAGATAAACGTTACGAAGCGCGTGCAATGGTGAATGGTGCAAAGATATGCTTATATGATATGCATCTCCCAACATTAAAGAAACGTTTTGAAGAAGAAAAAATAAAAGTTTTAAGAAATGAAAAAAATATTAGACCGAACCTAACTTTAAATGAATGGTTTGAAGAATGGTTTGATAAATATAAAAAACCATCTCTCAAGAGTGAAGTATCAAAGCGAGCATATCATAGAAAAGTGTCAAACACATATATTGCTATCATAGGAGATAAAAAGATAGAAAACATATCTCATATGAATATGCAAGATGCTACGAATGAGTTGCTTAATAAGTTTAAAGCTAGAACATTAAGAGAAGCGCTTGGTGTATTAAGAGAGTGTTTAGATATTGCAGTAATGAACTCTATCATTAAATCAAATCCTTGTATCAATATAGCCATCAAGGATGAGAACGAGGCGGTGCAAGAACGTAGGGTTCTAAGTTCACGTGAAATGAAAATGTTCTTAGACGAGATACAGCATGAGTATTACAATGAAGCTTATCAAATATTGCTGCTTACTGGCATGAGAATTGGTGAGTTCAGTGGCCTTCAATGGCAAGATATAAATTGGCAAAACAAAACAATTAGGATACAAAGAAGTCTAAGTATTGGCTATGTTGACGGCAAGAAAATGGAGTATCTTACTACGCCCAAGACAAGCAACAGCTATAGAACCATTCCATTCTTTGGAAATGTGGGCGAATTGTTAAAAGATTGGAAAGTTAAACAAGACCAATACAAAGCAAAACTTGGAAGCAGATGGAGACTAAGACCAGAGTTAGGCGATTTAGTTTTCACTACGACATTGGGTTCTCCTGTTACGAGATACGCATTATCTCACAATATTGAAAAGGTATTAAAGAACATCAACGAAAAAGAAGAATACAATGCCGTAATGGAAGGTAGAACGCCAGAAAAAATGGAGCATATTTATCCCCACGCTTTCAGACATACGTTTGCCACTAGATGTTTCGAGAAAAAATTAGACCCTGTTTTTATACAGAGAATTATGGGGCATACTAGTTATGCTACCACTTTAAAATATACACATCTTTTAGAAACCAAACTGAATGAAGAAGTAGCAAAAGCAGAAGACTTCCTATTATAATAGGAAGTCTTTTTTTTAATACTATATACTTGCGTATTTGCGTAAAACATTGATTTGCGTAAGAAATTGCGCAAATTTATTTTTTGCATTTTTAAGCAGTTGCGTATTAGTTGCGTAAAATTTTTAAACAAGCTTGCAAACACTATGTAAATAAAGTAATATATATAAGGGCTTTGCATTTGGAGTTCTAGGAGATAACAACGAGTAAGTAATTATGAACCATTGGTAGATAAGGAATCAAAGATTTCCTATATTTGCTTAAAATAAGCAAAACCTTATATTAATGTCGTATGGTTTTGAGTCAGATTTGAGTAGGGAATTGCTTAAACTGTATCATCCATTTCCTTCAGTTAAGTTTACGCAACATGACTCATACATATGGCACCTTACACTCATAAAAATAAACAGTTATAAAACGTTCCAAATTATTATATACTTAGATTGTCGTTCATTTAGAGGCTCCTAACAGGGCCTCTTTTTTTTGTGCATAAAATTATTCTTTTAAGCTCTCTCCTGATAAGATAATAAAAGGGAGGGAGACATCAAGAAATGCACATAGTATATTCTAAGCAGGCATACAAATATTTAAAGAAGCAAAGTGAACAGGATTACAACCGAATACTCAGTGAGATAAACAAGTTGCCAGACAATCATAACAGAATAAAAAAGCTGAGTGGTATATCAAATTTATATCGTCTGCGCATTGGGGATTTTCGTGTTTTATTCACACCAGAGTTAGAACATGGTACAATCAAAATAGAAAAGATATTGCCAAGGGGTGACGTATACAATGGCATTAGATAAGAAAGCGGCAGAGAAGTTTTTGAATAGGTTGGACAGTTTGCAAAAGGAGATAGAGTCAATTCATCGTGATTTAGTATTTGCTATGGATGAGGACAAATTAAGCCTAGATGATTTAGATGCTGTAAAGAAGATAAGAGAAAAGAATGAATATAAAACCATTGAAGAATGGGAGGCAGAAGAAGAATAGAAAACGTAAAAAAAAGGAGCAGCAATTTAATGCTACTCCTTTTTTTATATCTTTTCTATTACACGCCGATTACATAACGCAACACCATGTTTCTGTTATCGACGGTTTGACCCATAAGAGAGAATGATGAATTATTATTTACCGCATTTCCTTTTATGTCATTATCATTGATGTAAAGATACTTCTTGTATAGCTTTCCACCACGTTCAAGTATAAATGAGAATCCACCACCACTGTCATTGGCTGCGGCATATTTTGGAATGAAGAATGAATTCCAACTAGAATTAACAGGTGCGGTATTGGCAACATCATAGGCGCTAAAAACCAACGAAATTCCATGAGGTTGGTCAGACACACTATCGGATAATGTTATTGTCGTATCTGCCTTCATGTATTGCGCTCCGCTCCATAGCACTTTATTCTCACCGTAATTAGCACCAGCAAGACCAGCAGTTCTACTCCAAATACGCACAGAGTTACCATAAATATTTGTGGTACCGCTAGAATCCTGATAATTATCATATCCGATTGCGGTGTTACCAGCAGTAGAGACTGGAATAAACACATTTTTCAATGTACCGTTAGCGGTTTTACCGTTTATTGCTGCCTCAACACCCATATTAATATCTTTGCTTGTTGTTATGTTGCCAGTAAGTGTACCGCCGCTTAAAGGTAGATAACTATGAGTATGGCTCTTCGCAGCATATTCTGTATGGGTGTGTGTCTTTGCTGCATAGTTAGTATGAGCGTGGTTCTTAGCAGCGTATGTGTTAGGTAACGCAGCATGAATTGCATCCATTGCGTCAAGGTCATCAGTCAAGCATTCACTTGTGTTGCCAGCACGATAAATCTCATCGGTTGATAGGGTGGGATTGAAAATCCGTTCGCTTGTTTCACTCATGATAATCTCCCTTGATAGAAGGCCGAAACTTGCTTAAACTAAATCTTGCATGGTTCATTGAATTTAGACTGAATCACAAACTGCAATTGATTCCAGTCTATTTTTAAAGCCCAATGGAATCGCCGCCTTTCACAACGTTTATATTAAGTCACATTATGTGGAACTCCTTGCGCATCATAAATAGAGACAATTGCATAATGTGGCACACCAAATTCGTCATATACATAGCATAAATAACTCTGAGGATTACCATTCGAATCATATATAGTGACTTTAGATGCAGTCAATTCCCAGACTGCATACAATGTAACATCTTTATCAACTGAATATGATTCCCCAGCTTGATATTCAGCGCTGCTAGTTGATGTTGTAGCCCATCCATAAAACTTATATTGCTTTCTAGTCGGCACGTTGGCAGATAAATTTATGGGAGTTCCATGTGTCTTAGTTTGACTACTTGGTATATTCTCAACAGTATCAGTGGTATTTTTATCATATGTAATTGTATATGTTTTAATTGTCCATTGTGCATATATATTAATAGATACATTTCCAGTCTTTAACGTCTTGCCAAATGCTTCTGCGAGCGCTTGACCAGTGTCGAAACTCTTGCTTTCAGACACAAGCGTTCCACCACTTAGCTCTGTTCCCCAATATCCAGTTGGATTATAGCCATCGCGTGTCATATACGCAGCGCCGCCTGTGCCAGAATAGTCTGCCAAACCATACTGATACTTTGTATCATAGGCAAAATTTTGCGTTAAAACGAGAACGTTCTTGTCTTCACCGACTGCATTGGCAGCATCGTTAAACGCACTTGTGGCATAGTTACTATAATAATTTACAGTTAATTTATTTACTGTCCATATAGCATAAAGAGTCAATGCTGCATTGCCTGTATAAGAAGCACCAAGTGAATACGATGTTCCCTTTCCATCAGATTGTGTATCCCATCTGCTTAATGTATATCCAACTTTTGTAAATCCGCTCTTTGAAAGTGTGAGTGATTTACCATAAGTTTTAGTTTGGTTAGCAATCGTGCCACTACCGCCGTTACTATTATAAGAAACAGTCCAAGTGTTAATTTGCCACACTGCATATAGTGTTACAGATGATTTAGCGGTATATTTATTACCAGGTTGATAGTTTGCGGTTGTAGCAGTTTTAGATGTAGCCCATCCTTTAAATGTATATCCAGCGCGAGTTGGTTCTGTCAATGACAATGTAACATCTGCATCAGCAAGTGTGGTCTGAGATTTTGGCGCACCAGTACCACCATTTGCATCATAAGTTACAGTTTTAGATGACGCAGTATACGATGCAGAAGCGGTAGAAGTGTATCTTGTCCCACTGCTAGAATCGTAATAAGCAACGCCTTCAACAGAATAGGTTGAACCAGGGCTAACCCATCCACCATCTACCCAACCACTATCAACATATGTCCCGCTTAAATACATCTGAAAATCATCTGACCAATTGGTGTGCGCGGTAGTTCCTTGAAAGCCTGTGTTACCAGTAGAAACAGCCACATAACACCGTTTGCAAATATGATATCCTTTAGAAGCATCTTTTTCTGAATAACCAAGTGCAGCATATGTTTGAAATTGTGCATATTCATTTGGGCCAGTAGAATTGCCCCATTTTTCTACTAAAACAGTTGCCATATTTTCACCTCCGTAAATAACCAATTGAAATTAACAGTATAAATTATATTTTAAATCTGTTGGAAGTAAATAGTATTGGCTTTGTTTATATCTTCAGACGGAGCATCAGTCCCCCAATCTATGCCGAGATTTTTTAAAGTTATGCCTAGGTTCTCTCGTGCCTTGGCTGCATTGTCGGCACCAGTACCACCCTGGTCAACTTTGAGTTTACCATATACACCAGAACCAAGGTCTGCAATAGGGGTTTCAATGACCCATGCTTGAATTGCAGCGCTGCTACCAATTTCATTATATGTCACACGTATCGGTATCCCTTTCTTTATCCAGTTAGATATAAAACCTGAACTCTCAGAACCTTGTTCAGAACCAGACAAAGTTGTAACCGCACTATTAGATACGCGCCGCCTAATTGCTATATTGCCAGTATTATTTATATTTAAAGTAGGATTGATAACAGAACAATCTTTTTCTGGAATTATCATAACGCTTATACCAGATGCAAGATTATCTATACCGTCTATAGTGGCATAGTAGTTCATACCATTTGTGCTTGTAGCTGTTGCACTGAAAACTCGACCCCTAGCAGCAGCATCACATACCTCGTACCCATTAAGTGTTTTCATCTTTTTTGCGTTACTCACTATTTATCACCCCTTTATCATTGCCACAGTTACGTTTCCATTTCTATCATCAGAAATAACTATACGATATCCTTTGTTTGAAATCTCTTTTTTGATGCTATCCCAAATTGTTTTTTCTGTTTCCTTGCCAGCGGCTATGATTTCTTCGCTTGCTTCGCTATGGCGCTGTTGAATATAATCGATTGCATCATATTTAAGCTTGTCAAAGTCATTTAGTACCTCTTGCTCAAGCGCCTGTTCAGTAATACGCTCAATGTTTTCTTTATAATAATTTGTAGCCATACCAAACACTCCAAACTAAGATTGGTTCACAAGAATGTCAAGAGTCACATTGCCGTTTCCATCATCATTGGTGCTTAAAGAAAGACCGTTTTGAGATATAATATTATTTATTTTATTTATGGTGCCAGTCTGTGTCAGTTTGACCTTTGTGATTGAGTCTTCTTTTTGTGCGTCGATTGCATTAATTGCATTCTGTTTTGCCTGTGCCACGGCAGCTTCAATCTCTGTTTTGATTTCTTCGGACGTGACACTTGTAATATTTTCAACATACATATAATCATGTGGTTTTGCCCTTTTCCTTACAGGAATCTCAGCGTATAATACAGTCCTTTGAGAAGACACATCGTCGCTGTCGGTTAGATAAACATACACAAGCAAAGGATAAGGCTCTTGAAGCAAAAGATTAGGAACGCTGACTGTGATTGTCTCCATGTCGCGTGTTATATTTGACTGTTTTATATATCTGTTGGCATTCTTATATTCAAACACGCACCATTCACGACTTGTCTCATATGCAGTGCCGACATTTTCTACATCTGGAACGTACTCTGTGTAAATAATGTTATCACCAGAATTTAAGGTGGCTATAGTGTCTGAGCCATCAGAAGGTTGGCTCATAACATTGGCAGCGTTGTTTAGAGTACCAGTCCTAAGTGACCTTACAACAAGCGCTTCGTCACGTTTACTGTTCGAGAAGTGTACCTCTGGTTCAATTTTAAGGTAGTCACTTGCACAACCTTTGACCTTTATCACAATCTTTTGGTCAATGTCCCATTGAAAGAAGTTGTTGATAGTATTGCCGTCAAGGTCTAAACAGGTTACTTCATACATGGGCATCACCTCCTTGTTATCATTTGTTTGTATATGTTATATAAATAGGGGAGTGGCAATAAACCACTCCCCTAAATTAAACTAAATTAACTTGAAAGATTAGCAATCGCTTGAGCAATCAAATTATCGACTTCCGCCTTAGAGTACACATCAAGATTAGCACGTGCTTTTGCAACGGTATTACCGCCAGTACCACCATGTTCAATCTCCACAGTGCCATAAAGGTCGAGCGCATTAGGTACGGTAAAATCTGCAATCCAGAATGTGCCATCATAGAACATCCTGACTGGCCTGTTAGCGCCAAGCCAGTTTGCAAACGGTGCGAAAGTTGTAGTCATTGTGCTGTTAGAAACCCTACGACGTATAGCCTTTGCACCAAGGCCGTTCACGTTGAGCGTAGGTATCTTGCTTGCGCTTACCACATGAGGAATCATCGTAAAGCTGATACCAGAAACAAGCTCAGTAATGCCAGGCACCGTAGCAGTATATGCCTCACCAGTACCAGATGTGGTAATGGCCCTGCTTACGATGTTATCTTCCCAAGCGGCAGTACCATCGGCAGACCAACTTAGAATTTGCCCAGCGCTACCACCGCTAGGAATATGTTTATTACCTGCTGTAGTAGGATGAACATATGTAGAGCCACCAGCAGCAGCGATTGTAATTGAATCGTTTGTAGTATTTGGTGTAAGCGTCACATTGTCGCCAGCGATAAATGTGATTGTATCAGTCTTACTGCTTGCTGCAACACTTGTATTGCCAATCTTGAAATAAGAGAATGCGTTCTGGTTTGCCTCTGCATTGCTAGGTGCATGTGCTGCCTGTGCATGTGTATACGCTGCATTCCAATTCGTCTTATTTGCAGCAGTGACGTGAATGTCTGCGTCACTAGTGTGGTCTGTTAGCGAAGTCGCGTTAGCCTTGGTACTAAGCTTGTTGTCAATTTCTGTTTCAGTATAATACCTGTCATCGTGTATATGACCAGTCACAGCAAATCCAGTGTGAGTGTGATTCGCATCTGCTTTGCCATCGAGCGCAGTTTGCAGTGTCGTGATGTCAGAAGTGGTGGCATATCCACTGTGGGTATGATTCGCATTTGCCTTACCAGCAATTGCACTTTGCAACGATGCAATGTCATTTGCAGTTGCATATCCAGTATGCGTATGATTCTTAAGAGCGTATGTGTTTCCAAGCCCACTCACAGCTGTTTGAAGCGCTGTAATATTTGATTCGAAAGTATCAATATCCGTTGTTAGAAAACGATTGATATTTTCACCATAATAAACAGTATCGCTAGAATAGATAGGTTCAAAGGCACCCATAATACCCTCCTAAGCTCGTGGTTTATGAAATTTGCATAATAAAAATTTATTTAAAACAAATACAAACACTCTTAAAATCAACGCATAGGCATCACCTTCTTTCTAGAAGATACTACTTCACTGCATGACGCTGACCATTTGAATCATAGACACTGATAATTGCATAATGTTTGTTTCCATATTCATCATAGAAAAAACACATTCCAGTTTTCTTTGCGTTATTTTCATCATATATACTGACAGTAGACATAGCCAATTCCCATATTGCGTATAAGGTTGCGTTTCTGTTATCAATATATGTGTCACCTGGTTTATAGAAATTAGGATTGGCACCGTTGTCAACCCATTCAATAAATTTATAATTCTTTCTTTGTGGAACTTGGCTAGGTATTATAACTGTTTCGCCATATGTTTTCGTGATATCTGCTGGAATATTAGTAACTGTATCAAAGTTGGCATTCTTTTCAAAATGTATTGTATAAGTTTTAACCTGCCAAACAGCATATAATGTCAACGCTGCATTGCTCGTATAACTAGCTCCTGGGTTATACGCTACTATAGTTGATGATGCAGATGTTGCCCATCCAAGAAAATCATATCCTATTCTTACAGGTATGTTGCTTGAAAGAGTAAGAGTCTGGTTGTATGTCTTAGTCTGATTGCTCGGCATACTCTCAACAGTATCGGTAGTATTCTTATTATAGGTAACTGCCCATGTATTGATTTGCCATTGAGCATACAATAAAAGTGCTGCGTTTCCAGTATAAGAAGCTCCAAGATTATACGTTGTTCCAGTGCCAGCAGAATTCGTGTTCCAGCTCTTTAAAATATAACCAGTCTTACTGAATCCGCTACCATTTGAAAGTGTAAGTGCTTTGCCATAGGTCTTGGTTTGATTGGCAATTGTACCAGTGCCGCCATTGTTGTTATATGAAACTGTCCATGCATTGATTTGCCACACTGCATACAAATTTAGCGCTGCATTGCCCGTATAACTTGCACCAGCTTTATATGCTACAGTTGTTGAACTAGAAGATGTTGCCCAACCCTGAAACGTATATCCAGTTCTCGTAGGCGTATTGCTAGAAAGTGTCAACGTTTGATTATACGTCTTAGTCTGGTTACTTGGCATATTGGAAACTGTATCTGTGGTATTCTTGTTATAAGTAACAGACCATGTGTTAATTCTCCATTGAGCATAAACATTGACCGTTTGATTGCTAGATGCCAAAGTTTTCCCGAGCGCCTGTGCTAATGCCTGTCCAGAAGCAAATGACGTGTCCTGATTCACAAGAGTGCCACCACTTGTGGTTGTACCCCAATTACCAGTTGCAGTATAGCCTGTTCTTGCTAGATATGTGCCATTAGAGCTTGCAGTATAATTGTGAAGGCCATCTGTGTATGCGGTAGCATAATAAAAATTAGAAGTTCTCACTATTACGTTTTTATTTGCCCCCACAGTGTTTAATGCACCGCTAAATGAACTGGTGGCATAGTTACTATAATAATTTACAGTTAAACAGTTTTGTTGCCATACAGCATATAGAGTAGTCGCTGCGTTAGCAGTATAACTTCCACCAGGTTGATAATTTGCAGTTGTGGCAGTCTTAGATGTTGCCCATCCTTTGAATGTATATCCAGTGCGAGTGGGTTTTGTCGAACTCAAAGTTAGAGTCTTGTTATAATATTTTGTTTGTGTTCCAGGAGCGCCAGAGCCACCGTTTGCATCATACTTCACGGACTTCGGACATTCATAATACATCGTAACTGAAGTTTTATAAACTGTTCCAGAGCCGCCTACCCAACCAACATAGTTCGTCTCATTAATGTTCCAGCCAGCATCGCGTGGAATAGTAACCATGTAATCATATTGTTCGCTTTTACATTTGGTTCCATAATACCAGTCTTCACCAGAAGCACCCTGAAGATATGTACCAGCCATGTTTTTGCCGAAGTTACCTCCGCCACAATAAGCGGACTGAAGGGTTGTGTTTACAGTGCCGTATGTTTGTACATAATAGCGATAATAAAAATCAACTCCGCCATCTGACCTTGCTGCAACTGCATAAGCGCCACATATGATAACTCTCCAATTGTTAGTAGCCGATGGAGTCCAGTTACCAATAACGTATGTCTGCCCTTGAACACTGTTGTTACATGTATAAGCCATATATAACTACCACCTTTACACAATCTGAATATAAATAGAATTAGGCGTGCCAGTGTCAGGAGCAGCGGTAGTTGACCACGTTATGCCAAGATTATTCAGTGCATCTTTGGCGGTAGTCGCACCAGTGCCACCGTGAGCAATCGCAACAGAACCGAATATGTCTACTGCGTTAGGCTTAGGTACATCTGCGACCCAAAACGTGCCATCATATGTTACTTGTACTGGTTTTGATGCGGTTAACCATGATTCCGCATACCCCGATGTAAGCGTTCCCGTCGCATTAGAGACTCTGCGTCTAATCATTTTACCACCAAGATTGTTTACATTAAGAGTAGGAGATATGGTTGTGCTCACAGTGTGTGGCACTATAGTGATACTTGTGCCGACAGTAAGCGTGGTAATTCCATCTACTGTTGCGGTATATGCCGCACCATTGCCAGCAGTAGTCACAGGCATAGAATAGTTATGCGTATGACCCTTGTCAGATTTCTTATCAATTAAAGACTTAAGCTTAGTGAACACCTTGCTCAAGCCAGAATTGTCTAAATAACCCATGATAGTTCCTCCTTTAAAAGTGAAGTTCTATGAACGAGAAGAAGGGTAGGCATATAATAATGCCTACCCAATTCGTTAATGAATTAATGTTTAAAGTGTTTTATTTAAAAACATTGGTAAACAACGTATCTATTTCTGTATCCGTAATAGAAGGCACCGTATCCGCGCTAACTGCTTTAGTTGCTGTTGTTGCATTACCGCTGATATTCGTTGTAAGCATGTTTTTAACAGGATTATATTTAAAATTGTCATTATATACTCTTTTAGTTTCATCGTTCGAATCAGAGAACCAAACATGTCTCACAGAATCGTCTGTTGCTTCACCATGATTTTTTACATTTGTAGAGGCACCGTTAAACGTACTTGCGTACATATTAACGGCATAAACGCCACCCCATCGCTTATCAGCAGAACCAAGTATTCTTTTGCCATCAGTGTGCGGAAATATGTTTTTATGCGTATCCCAATTATATGGATATTCGTATTCTATGCCAAGGCCCTGGTTGCCCTTGCGAGAAGTGTATGCTTTCAAACAAGATATTTGCACGCTACCTGTATCGAAATTATCCTTCTTTGTAAATGTGAATCTTAAATACATATTGCCACTAATACCGTTGCCTCTAAAAAAATAAGGAGAAGAGTTTCCATCAACAACAGATTTATGAATGCTTGTCCATGTTTTACCATCATCAGAGGTTTCAATATAAACCTCAAAATTGCTGAATGGGTATGTATACAAAACACCAAGCTCATACCAAGCAACACAACTGTAAGCAAGGCTTTGACAGTACATAGTAAATCGTCTGGCTAACTGCGATTTGCTTAAAAGCATAAACTCATTTGAATCCTTTTGCATAAACAGGTTAGACAAATCTGTCGCATCGTCTGCCCATGTAATTCCATCTGTGGTAACCTGATGATTCTGTATAACATGACCGCCTGTTAAAAAAGCAAAGTGGTCATGCCAAAACTCTCTTGCAAACGGACTTGCTGCAATAGCTGTATAAGACGGTGTGACGTTTGAAGATATGGACGCGGTTGCTTTAACTGCATTTAAGTCGCTTACAGTACCGCCAGTCAAAGACAGCTTGCCATCAAGCATTGTCTTTATTTTACTAAGAACTCTTTTTAATCCGCTGTTGTCTATAAAACTCATCGGACACACCTACTTACCATGTTATTTTTTTTTTTTTTTGAATAATCATTGGTAACCACCACGTTAGCTGCCAAATACTTCCGTGAATGCAGCATCAATCTCGTCATTTGTCATAGCTGCATATGTAGTATCCTGAGTGGTGATAGTTGTTGTGGTGTTGTCACCCTTAGTGATGGTGATGGTGCGGCCACTTACAGTCAGAGACTTGATGTAAGTAGTATTGATTTGCTGCCCAGCAGAGTCCTGCGTTGCCTTAGTTGCAGAGTTAGCAGTATCAGCTTTAGTGGCTTTAGCAGCGTTTCCTGCACTACCAGCAGTTGTAGCGTATTTAACCGACTTATTAGCGTCAGCTGTGTTATCTACGTTGCCAAGGCCAACAGTGGATTTAGTAAGAGCAGCCCAAGTCGCATCGCCACGCAGGAAGTAGTTTTGTTGTCCCTTAGCAGGAGCAGCAACATAACCAGCAGTACCAGCTGCATCGGCAGTAGCACCTTTAAGTGCAATCCAAGTGTTGTTATCAGCAGCCCAAACAGCAGTGCCATCAGCAGACCACTTCAAGAATTGACCAGTGGAACCACCCGAGGGAATGTGCTTGTTGCCAGAAGTTGTCGGGTGAGTATACACAGTATCCTGACCAGGAATGCCGAGGCCAGTGATATCAGCCTTTACAACGGCGGTAGCAGCGGTTACGTGACCAGCTGCGTTCGTTGTAATCTTATAAAGACCAGAAGCAAAAGCAGAGCCATGTGCAACAGCATGGTCATAAGCTGTCTTACCACGGTCGCCACGATAAGCAGTCGTGGAAGTCTCGCCAAGAGCGATAGTTTCAGAAATTACTACAAAATCAGAACCGCTCCAACGATACGTTTTGTTGTCGTTTAGATTGACATAAATCTTGCCAGATTCACCAGTAATCTCAGTGGCATATGTGCCGTCAGTATTCTTTGTCTTATAAAACTTAGAGCTTGAGTAATAACCTTCGATAACGTCATCTACGAAGCTAGGAAGGTGTGCAGCGTCGATGACACCAGTGATTGCGGATGCATTGACGGAAGTGATATCCGCAGCTGCGTGATTATGTGAAGAATTGGCCTTACCGTTAAGCTTGCCGTCAACCTCTGCCTTTGTATAGGCACCTACACTTGAGGCTGTAACATTGATTGATTTGGCGGCAGAACCATCATAAGCACCTTGAGAGGTGCCATTAAGAGAAACAGTAAGAGCATAAGGGTTCTTTAGCGAAGAGTATGTACTATTAGTAGAGCTAACAATGATATTGCCACTGGTGTCAGTAGTGACAGTAGTGGCACCAGAACCGCTAATCTTATGAGCAGAGGTTACAGCACCATTCTCAACGCTGTTAAGATACACATTGCCATTGGTAAGAGCAGTCGTTGTGTTGGTGGTAGCGGTAGGAGAGCCGACAACGTTCTTACTTGCATAGTGAGTGTTTGTATCTGTAAACACTGCGTCAGCAGGAACAGATTTGCCAAGCGTATAAGTCGTGGCAACGGGCTTACCGTCTGCAAAATACACAGGCTGAGTAGCAGAACCAGCAGAGCTATCGAGCTTTACCGCGCTATTGGCTGAACCACCAGAAGAAGAAGAACCAGCATAATTATGGGTGTGACCAGAAGCAGCAGCATCTAGCTCGCCAAGAGTGGGCTTGTCGGCTTCGGTATAAATGCGCTGCCATGCACCCCAAGTATTGCTGTCGCCTTGACTCCTTGTATAAATTTTTGGAGAATTATTAGCATTGTACTCGTAAATAATTTGAGTAACGCCAACATTTGACAGCACCTCCATGGCAAAGGCGTTCTTTGTCGGGCAGTTGGTAAGACCAGCGGCGTTAGTGTTGGTAGGGCACTTATACCAACCAGCAGTTGTAAGAGTGTTAAGGTTTGTGCTTGCCGCAATCTCAGTGGTCAAATGTGTGGTATGAGAGTGAGTGGTGTCAGATTTGCCAGCAAGCTTTGTATCAATTTCACTCTCAGTGTAATACCTGTCGTCATGTGTGTGACTAGAAGCAGCCTTGCCGCTGATGGCCGTGTTAAGAGCGCTTACCTTTGCGTCAATTTCACTCTCGGTATAATAACGGTCATCATGGGTATGGGCAAAGTCTGTAATGTCAGCCTTGGTGTGCTTATGACCAACCTTAGTGAACTTAGTGTTAATGCCTTCAAGCACATGCTGTAGCCCAGTTTGGTCTAGATATTTTGTTTCAGCCATTCAAAACCACATCCTTGTGTTTATTATCGTCTTTATTCTTAATTAAAATTGTCAATCAATTAAAAGCAAAGATGGCAATAAACATCTCTGCATAAATACACCCCTATCGTTGACAAATAGCTTGATGGGGCAGGGTAGGGGAGTGGGGGAGAGGTGGGTGTAAGCCACCATCTCCCCTTGATTCCCTAATCTATAGCGATTAAAATCTATATTTTATGCAACATAGAATAAAGTTAAATTACTTTAAATTAAGCCTTTACGGCGAATAAATTATCAATCTCGGCGTTGGTAATTGCAACAAAGCCATCGCCAACCTTAGTTTCAAGAGCAGAGATACGGTCGCCCTGAGCGCTTAGAGTGGTGGTATGTCCGCCGACAGTAGTGGTAAGAGTAGCAAGGTCAGTCTTGTTCTTATCAGCAGTGGACTGAGCGTCAGTACCAGCCTTCTTAGCATCGGCGATTGCCGCAGTAACCTTGCCGTCAGCAGCGATAGCAGCCTGAAGGTCATCGATGTCCTTTTCGGCAGTAGTTACGCGAGTAGTTAGAGCGGTGACATCAGAAGCAGCAGCCTTAGAAGCAACGACATCCTTTAGAGTGTCAACATCGCCCTGAGCCTTATCTGCGGCACCCTGAGCTGTAGTAATCTTGCCGTCAAGAGTAGAGTCGGCAGCAAGGCGAGCATCAGTCTCAACCTTTACCGCAGCTTCAATCTGCTTTGCAACAGAACCCTCACCATCGCCAAGCTTAGCTTCGACTGCCTTTACGCGAGTGTCAAGGCCACCCTCAACACCAGTTGCGCGGGTCTTCTCAGCATCGACAAGCTCCTTAATGTAAGCCACAACAGTTGTAGCTGTTGCACCTTCGGGAATGTCGCCAACCTTAGTCTTTAGAGCCTCAATGGCAGCGCTCATTGCAGAAGCATCATCTGGGTGACTCTGAATCCAATTTGCAATTTCCTGAAGTGTGTCAAGAGACTCCTTGGCATTATCAGGAATAAGCTGCTTGGTAAGCTCTTCATTGGCGATAGTACGGACAGACTTGCTTGCATCTTCGCCAACTAGAGTTGTTACTTTGGCTTCAACTGCGTCAACGTCAGTTTGAAGGGTCTGGATATTACCTTCAGCAGTTGTAATTTTACCTTCAGCCGTGCCTACACGAGCTGTAAGAGCAGCAAGAGAAGCATCGGTTGCAATACCTGCGGTCTTCTCATCGACATAAGATACGACATCCTTGGCTTTTGCAGCAGTGGGGATAGTGCCTACATATGTCTTAAGGTCGTTAGCTGCGGTCTGAGCTGCACCAGCCTTGTTATCAGCGGCAGTAATCTTTGCCTCAAGGTCGGTCTTTGCATCTGCAACAGCCTTGGCAACAGAACCCTCAACAGAAGCGGCACCGTTTAGCTTTGCGATAGCATTTGTGTTGGTCTTAACTGCGCCACCAGCAAGGGCATCAACAAGGGTTTGCGCGGTACCAACACCATCATAGTTACTGGCAAGTGAATCAGCATAGTCCTTGGCAGACTGAAGGGCGGTAGCGTCCTTTGCATCAATCAAAATCTTAATCTTTTCATCATAATGGGTTAGCGCACCAAGGTCTACATACTTTTTAGAATCAGCCATAATTTGTTCCTCCTATAATATTGCTTATGTTATATCAGCGTTTAAAACAACGCATTGATATCATCTTCGGTAGCAGTATCAATTACGCCACCTACACCTTCTGTTTTATTTGCAACGATGAGATAAGAATTATTATCCTTATCGTAAACAGATATCTCCTTTTTTGCCTTATCGACATAAAGCGTCTTTTCACTAGCGTTACCTAGCTCTGGCAGCTCTGTACCTATGAATATAATGTCATCTGGGCGTTGTGTGATTTGCACCCAACCATTTTGATAAGACCATAAAACAGCAGTCTCAATGACAAAATAATATCCATTGGACGGGGAAGAGAGTGTGCCTCTCTCATAATCCGTTTCCAGCTCCGTTATTTGATTATAAAATGTTCGCTTATCTTTAAAGTCAAACGCAATCCTGTGTTTGTCTTGAATGAAAATAAGCTGACCATTTTTAATAACCAAGTTTGATAATCTTTCGGAGGTCGTAGCAATTACAGAAAAGGGTGCGGTGTTTACCGTTTCTGCCATGTTTTATCGCCTCCAAAGCTAGGATTTAAAACTCAACTACATCAAAAGTAGCCGCATCGATAGCAGTTTTAATCTTCGAATCAACCGTCGCTTCATCGACTTTCTTTGCAACCTCTGCTTCTAATGCAGATAGGTCTGCGGATTTAGAGATACACACAAAACCAGTACCATTCCAAAAATATGCGTTGTCTTCAAATAGATAAACAACGCCTTCTTTCGCATCGTCTGTTGGCAATGAATCAACTTTAACCACGCGGGGTTCGTTGTCAACAATGACAGGTGTCCCATCTTTTTTAACCCAACCAATTTTAGGTTGTGTATCACCGTCAAGGAACAAGATGTCATAAGCGTCGATAGCGCCAGAAGTCAGAGCTGTCTGAAGTGACTCTGATTTGCCATACGCATGACGCGCTTTTTGTTCGGCCATAAGCATTCCTCCTTTTGTTCTCATGTTTTTACTCATATAAAAAGAACCCGTTTCCAGGTTCGATTTACTAATATTAATTTAATTAGACAAAATATATTTCTTTTCTTCTTCCATATATTTTATCTCCCTGTACGGTAATCTTATTTTCTTTAAATAAAATCGTCACCTTGTTTTGAGTTATTTTGCCATTTCTATATAAGCGCTTTAAAGATTCAACAAATTGTCTCATGGTTTAGATAACACCATCCTCAATCAGCATCTCAGTATACCAATCTATTACTTCGGAAATTGACTTACAATTAAGAACCCTTAGTTGCTTATATTCATATTCGTCTATCTCTTCTACATGAACAGTGTCATATCCTCGCACTGGGATGTTATATAATGTGTCTTCATGCCAGATATGTTCTCTGTCTGAGGAAAAGATAGCCTGTGCTTCATTTTCGTCACAAAAAATCATACGATTGTGCTTTGGCTGATATTTTAGAAACACAAGACGGTCTAGTACATCAATAACCTTACCGTCTTTAATGACTTTATAAAACATATTTTCACCTCACATTTACAAAGAAAGGGTGGTGCAAAATGCACCACCCACAATCTGACTAAAAACAAATTTCAAGCAACACGCCATAACTAGTTGGCGCATTTTGGAAACCATACACTTCACCAACAGAGTTTACTGCAAGTATATAATCATTATATGTTGCAAATGGCGAGCGCAACCAATAAGAATAATAAACATTGTTCGCATCAGCGCGTTTTCTATTGTCGTTAGTAGTCATATATGGAATCGTATATGTCGCTTCGTTGACATACGGCTCGACATTATACGTGCTTTCATTAGACACCTCTATAGCAGAAGGAATAAAGATATGGCATTCAGATGTACTTATTTCATTAGACATCTTGCCGATAGATGAAGAAACCGTAACCTGCTTCATAAGAAGTTTAATCTGGACTGGCATGGCATTATACACTCTAGTGTTAAGGAATGTATTAAGTTCAGACTTTGCCCAGCCGCCTTCGTTGCCACCAGTATATTGACTATTATATATTTTCTTACGTTCAAGCAAATTAGACGCAAGCATAGTAAAACTACAACGCTTAGAAGGATTATCACTTAGATAATACTTCTTGAAGCCACACACATTAAATCCAACTTTCTCATGTGTCCAGCAAGCAAGCTGCTTACAAGCTGCTTCGCCTAAGTCCTTATACCATATCTTGCACCAATATATTTCACCATGAGCATAATCTTCATAGCTACCGTCATCTGCTTTAGAACAGCCAAACACAAGCGTACTATTGTCAGCAATCGTTGACCTCGTTCTTGTAAGCTCTTCTGTTGTAACGTCATCTCCACCAAGGTTAGAACTATAAACAATAAGATTGTTATCGCCCTTTTTGTGTCTGATTACAATCATATCACGATAGTCAACTGTAATTGGTGTATTTGTCGTACCTGTAGAACCCCATGTAAGTTTGGTGCCACTATTGTACCAAAGCTTAAAACCATTTGAGCCGTTGGATTGGAAACATTGTGCAAGAACAGCTCTGTTGCTATTGCCAGTGAGGAATTTCGCATCTATAGCAAGAACAAAGTCTTTGTCTTCATCGAACAGCTTTATTCCAGTATCGATATAATTCTTACCAGTAAAACTTGTCTTTTCGGATATGATTGTCTTAGATTCAATATCGTCGTAGTCAATATCATATCCAAGCTCAACTGAATATTCATCGCCTTCCTCAATGCCAAGTGTTGCTGGGTCTATTCCAAGCTGGGTCATTGCATAAATCTCAACAGGTGACATATTCTTTAATTCTTTTCCGTTAAAAGCGCCATCTGTATATGTAAAAGAATCAAAGATTGCATTTACGGTCTTGTCACCATCAATATAACCAGACTTATCCCATCTGTTAAACAAGTAATATTTATAACCATTCTCTTCGAGGGTATAGGTAGGAATATCGCCTTCATAAATAATATTCTCACCATATAAGCCAGTTGATTCCTGCTTGACAATTCCCTTAGAGACATACCTGATTGTATACCTTCTAGTTGATTCACTATAAGTAGCCTTAATAGTAATCGGCCCAAAGACTGCTTGGAACGAAGAGTCCCAACCATCAAATGTAAAGTCCGTACTTACAGTGCTTGGCTTTGTTGGTGTGGGAATCGGATTGTCGGCTCTCGTAATAGGGTCAACTGCCTTTTGCCCCTTGTCAACATATTGAACATCAAGCACAGTGTTGTCATAGTTGACGAACGTTACTGCATACTGTTCAATCAATGTATCATATGTAAGCTCAAAGTCAGGCCATGCCTTTTGATAATTGTGAAGTTGCTGTTGCTTTACAACAGGAACGTGGGCAGTACCAGCAAGAACAGATTGGTCAACGTTGTAACCATTCTTATCAAGACCAGCAAGTCCATATATTTTATCAAGAAGAGTGGTATCGTTAAGCTCCCAATCAACACCAGTAATCCTAAGTCTGTTAGCGTTGACTGCTTTCTCAAGTAGACTTTTAACGTCTACAGTATCGCAATTCTCTATAATGATTGTGGAGATATCTTCGTATCCAGCGATAGAAAGATTCGTAAGATACATCAAGTTCTTCATATTGATTGATGTAAGCGTACCAGGGAGTTGAGCCAAGTTAATAGCGCCACCATTTGCGAACAAGACGCCTTTCAGACCAGAACCAGAAGCATATAGCTCCTCAAGGTTCATACACTTAGAAAGGTCTAGGCTGCTTACAAGATTAGGAGTATTACGAATGTCAAGCTTTTCAAGAAGCTTATTGTTACCAATTACCAGGTTTGTCAAGAATGTGTTTGAATAACCTTCAGTGGAGTTACCGATAATAAGCTCCTTCAACCTTTCAGCATTTGAGAAGTCATTATCGTGGATATAACAAGCAGACACATCGCCTACAGACTGAATCCTTGAAGCACCGTAAATAAGAACGGCGGTGTCGTCCATTGTCTCATAAGGACACGTGATGCTATATTGTTTGCCAGCTTTTGCCCTTACCTGAGTAGGAGATGAGTTGCCGAACATCACTGACAAATACATGTCTGAATACGGTGTCAAATGAAGCGTATAGTCAGGTGCGACAACAGCATCTTTAGGAGTATTACACCTGAACATGATTTGATTAGATGTGGCTGTAGTTCCATAAAACTTAGTAGCCATGTACATTTCCTGGTCACGTTCAAATTGTCTACGCTGATACTTTTTCTTGCCGTTCATCATCTGTTCAAGGAACCTGGTGTTTCCATCCCTGTAAGGACGCTCATACTTTCGCACATAATCAACGCGCCAAAGTTCCTCGCACCATTCGTTTTGCTTCTCATCAAACTGATTGATAAGAGAGGTGGCACTCCAACAATTTTTGCTTTCACAACTTACATACATCTTCTGTAATTCGGAACCCATAAGGTCACGAACACGACAGAAGAATACAGATTCAGCTGCGTTGAAAATATAACCAGAAGACTTGTCGCCATCAGTACGATAGTCTGTGTCTTCCTTACCATATGTCATAGTAAGCTCACCACTGTTATTGATACCAAGGCTCGAATCGTTATCATAATTCCAGAAATCAAAGCGATATCCATTATTAATAGCAGCAGCAGTATCATCAACAATATAATAGGCAGCTTTGTCTCCAAGCATCTTTGCTTCAGCAGTAGTAATATAATGCTTAGCCCAATGGAAAAAGACGTTTTTGGCACGGTTGTCAATCATTGTATATCTAAGTGTAAACAAATAGAAGTATAGAGCAGAATCCACAATGAACCAATTGCTAAGATTGTTCTTAAAGTCCTCATCGCTTGATGTGATTACAAACTTGTAGAAGTCTCGCCATATCTGTTTATTTTGAGTTCTGATTTTTGTCTTTTCTTCATCGGTAGAAATAGCTTCGCCGTCTTTAGAATCTCCACAGCAGTCATATCTAAACTCAAACGAACCATCCCAATCATTATATAAAGCATCATAAGCGGCGTTTCCAACGACCCACTCGGCTTCAGTAATGGGATACTTCATAGAGCCATCAACGTTAGAGACACCAGTTTGGAAGTAAGAGTTGGGAAGTGTGTTATCACTAACCTCAATAGTAAACTCTTTCATATCATCTGGGTCATATGCTCTTGTAACATCAGTCTTCTTAGAATCTCCGATGTTACCCAAAGCATAGTAATGCCACTCACAATCCTGAAACTCCCTATGAGTCGTTACATCTGGGTCGCTCTCTTTGATAAACACGACGCAGTTTACAAATTCCATATCGTTCTTAATTCTAGAATCACGCCTAGTTGCAGGTGTTTGATATGGGAGATAATCGTTGTATCTCTTCTGTAGATATGCGTTATTTACCATCTCGGAACTGGCGATATTGACTTTTACGTTAAACCAGCTATTAGGCACTGAAGTTCTAGTAAGTGCAATCTTACCAGAGCCGTCTGTCACAGTGCTACCATCACCAAGTGTAAGCTTTGTAATATAAGTTGGGTCTAACTCTACTTTGCTAGTTACCTGATGCTTGCCATCAAAACCAGCAATAAGGTCAATATTGCGACCAGCAGCGCCATATTCATTTGAAGTAGTGCCTTGGCCCGAATGATAACAATTTTCAAATTTCCAGTTATCAAGAACAGCATCGCCATTCTTATATATACATTCAAAAGAAGTATTACCAACAAAATCTTTTTTGTTATTTGTAAAGTGCGGAGCTTCAATTTTAATAATCCTCATATTAGGCAATGCTTCTGCAACAGACTCAGGCGTAAGAACTTTGTTCTCATCATAAATTTGATTACGCTTATAACGGTCAACCATTTCAGTTGCGGTACGTGCGTCTGCAATGAAGTTAGAAAGAATAGCGGAACTTGAAAGACTTGCATTATAGGCCTTCATACGATAAATCAAAACATCGCAATCAGGCGAGCCAATTGTAATAGGAACAGGTGATTCCTGAGTAAACGAATAGTCACTTGTATAACTCATCGGCCTACAAGGCGTACCATCCTCATAAGACATGACGATGGGAATATCTGTATCCTTATTAATATTGAACTCCCACTCAATGACATCATCTTCGCTATAAGGGATATACAGAGACTTTGCGCTTGACTTGATATAAGCCTCGTGTACGTTCATCTGAAGGCCAATTTGAGTAGAGGTGCCAGATTGGCATGTCAAGAACGTAGCATCACTCTTTGCGACATTAGTGGTTTTAAAGATTAACTTAAACTCCTTGCCGTTCCTTCTTGCATCGTCAGAGAAAAGATTATAAGAAATGACTGCATTTGTACCAGCCTTAATACCAAAGTATTGGTCGCCGTTATCGTCAATCTGATAACCGCCGTTTACCCAGTCAAAATTATCAGATACAGTCATAGCGACATCGCCATCAGACCAAAGCCTGTCAATATCGTTGTTCGACTTACCAATTGGGTTGAAGTCAAATACAAGACCAGCAGTAACAGGCTGGACATCAATATCAATCTTCTCAACCGTAACATTTAAAGTCTTAACTGTATCGCCACAAGTAATTGTAAGCGTATGGGTGCCAATATCAGCAGACTTAAACTGCCAAGTGTTGACATTGCTCTCAAGTGTAAGGGTAGAAACTACGTTCCCATCTACAACAAGAGTAACGGTAGGCGTTTCAGTCGTTGGACTATACACGGTATATACAATGTTGGTCGTGTCATACTGCTTGGCAGTAAACTTTTGCTGTACACATCCAATCACAGGAATGTCGCTTGTCTGGTCATACCAAATGACATCCTTCATAATGTGGTTAGATTCGATAACACTGTTATTGACATTGGCCGTCATATAAACTTCAACAAGATGTGCTCCATGTGTTTGAGCAGGGAGGTCATATGCCATAGGAATACCAGAAGAAGTTGTTTCAACAGTGCCTACTTCCTTGCCATCAATCTTAAAATGAACTGTCTTAGGAATTGCACCGTAAGGTGTATAATCAAACGAAACCTTACCAAGCGGATAGGTAAGCGTATCGTTAAACGTAGACTCAAGCCTAACGTCAACTTTTTGCACGGTCCAGTTCTTAGTTACCAAGCTGCCAGCATCATCTGTAATACTAAGATTTACCTTCTGTGTACCAATGGCAAGATATTCCGTAACATCAAAAGAGTTTTCACCAGATACAGCTGTATTTGTTGCGACAATTCTGCCGCCGACACGCCATGTGGCTGTACCATCTGTAACCTGGTCGCCAGAAGAGTCAACGCCAGAGAAGTTATATTTGATTATAGCTTTATCATTCGTCGTGACAATAACAGGTGATGTGGTAACATACTCAATTTTAAGTACGCTACTTGTACCACCGCCGCCGCCACCACCGCCTTGAATAACGAACGATGCCTTTTCAGTCCTTACTTCTGTTTCGTCGTTTCCTTCGTTTTCAATCTCATACAACACAAATTTATAATCTCCATCTGTGTTATATGAAGCATCGTAAGTAAGACGTGGCGACTTGTCGATACCATTGACTGCTTCGTTAAGCTCGGTAATCTTCGTACTTAACGTGTCAATATTATTCTTGTTTGTATTGGCAAGATTTTCAATTCCATTGATGCTAGTGCTTGCTGCGTACCTAGAATCAGAATCGGTCTTTGTATAATAATTGTTAGCAAGATTATCGCTAACTACCTTAATCTTTCCATCGACCTGAGTGGTATATGTATTAGTCCACTCATCAGACGGGTCACTATTAATTTCAATCTCTTTGATTAAAGTCTCGCCGTTATAGAACACAAGTTTCTTTCCGTCATAAGTGACATTAAACTTGGCGAGTCCATCGATATTTGCAATCGACTGTTTAATTTCATCAAGCTGGTCAGAGATATCGATATTAGAAATCTTATCATCAACTTCTTGCTTGGTATATACATCAGATTTCGTATAATAGTTAGCAAGTGCAGTAGCTACTTTATCATTTACAGTCGCTTGAACACTGTCTGCAAGTTCTGTTTTTGCGTTGTTTACAGCGCTTTGTGCTTGCTCAGCAGACTTGGCTGCTTTATCAGCACTTGCCTGTACCGTGTCAATTGCAGCTTCGGCTCTATTGGCAGCAGCAGTTGCTTCATTGACCTTTTCATTTACCTGTGTAAGAAAGCTTGTAATCCAATCTGAATCAGGTACAATTTCTCCATTTGCCTCAAGAGACTTAAGCACATTTAAAGTATCGTTTGGCTTTGTTTTCCAAACATAATTTTCACCTTTGGAATTCTGACCGATGGCTTGAATCTCAAACGACAACTTGCCTGTAACTGCGGTTGCATTCGCATCAACAAGCCAACCAAATCGAATTTTCGTATCATTGTAATATACGTTTACCGCATTTGAACGACTGCCGTAACCTTCAGCATTCACAAAATAAATCTGAATACTTGCAACGCTGGTAAGGTCAAAGCCATCGTAAAATCGAGGCATTTCAAATGGGATATACTGAGAGTTTGACTCTCGTGTTATATTTACTTGCTTCTTATTAACATTGACATTCTTTTCATCGTCAACGATTGAAACGTTTGAGTCATCGTAATCAGAGTAATACTTGAAACGATTCATAAGAATCCATCCGTCATCGTTAAGAGAATAAGAGGCAACCATATCGTTTTCATCATCTAATGAATAATCAATCACTGCAACCTGACCGTTATCAGCAGCCTGAGTCAATGTTGTCGCTGGCTCATTTATAGCGCTAAGTGAATCTTCAAAAGATAGGGCCATTTATATCGTCCTCCTTCGTAATAATAAAAGAGGACGATTAATCATCCTCACATCTTTTTCATATTTAAAACTCAACAATATCATCGTCGTCTGTATCGATAATACCATTGGCATCATCAATATCGACAATCGGCACACCTTCTTCTGGGTTACAATTGCAACTTTTGATTGTAACTTTGGTGCCAATTTCCTTACCATTTGCAGTAAGTTGCAAACCGCCATCGATAGCATTATATTTAATATTGTCTGCCTTAGAGTCATTCAGAACCGCACTGACTTCTTCAAGTTCCTTAAGCTGCGCATCGACTTTAATGATTCGCTGGTCAAGAGCAGACAAAGCGGAATCTGGTATAATGTCGCTCCATGCTGCTATCGGCACAATCGTAATCACATTAGTAGAAGTTTTTCTTACTCGCTGAATCGTCTTTCCATCTGGGTCGATTTCTGCGAGCGCAAACGTTAGCTGAATTTCGATATCGCCTGGCTCGCTACTTAGACAGGTATCTATAGGCAACTTGTATCTAAGAGCATCTTCATACATCTCATCATCGAGAGTAAGAATCTCAGTCACATACTTACGGCTGCAAGGCAAAATATATTCTAGCATGACAGTAAAATCAGACATGTCATAACCTTTATATTTTTGCGGCACTAAAAACCATAAATCATCAACAAGCTTAGAACGTTGCATAATACGTTCACGATTTGTTGTACTGATTGTGTTATCGCTATTCACAAGCAAAACATACGCCATAAATTACCACCTCGCTTCTTTTATCATTGCTTCTCAAGTCCATGCCATCGAACGTCCTCAATGAAGGTATGGCCCTTTAAGCGTGATTGATATGCTTCTTCAATTATCTTATACGCAACGTCTACTTCGCCGTTCTTCAAACCGCGTTCAGATATAATGCGTTCATATTCCTGATAAATTCTATCGATGCGCGTGAACTGCTCTCTCGTCGCAGGGAAGCCGTCATCTGATACTTTTTCTGCGAAACTTATAATTGTTTCACGCTTGTTGTCTACCAATAGAGCAACAATCGCTTCGCTTTGCGTATCAAGCTTGTTTTTAATTTCGCGCACAGCTTCTTCGTTATTTTCTAATTTACTGTTTACAGTATTAATCCAATCATTGCGTGCAGCAATATTGTCATTACTGTAATGACTGTTAAAATCAGCAAATGCAATTTTAATCTCGTTTATCATTTCTGGCATTTTCTCAAGCGTCTCGCGCTCTTTCTTCTTACGCGCAAAATACTTTCTAACCTTCATACACTCTGGAACCACTTTACCTTTAAACTCTAGTAATTCTCCCATAAGATTCATAATGACAATCACCACCACGATAGTGCCAATTACCATCATCGGAACACCAAAGCATTCAGTCAAATACTTTAAATAGTCTAGCATCCCATATATCAGCCTCCGTTTCAATCGAGAACGGCATCGGTATAAGATGCCACACACAACATATAGTGGGGGACTAGGTGTTATAAACACAACACCTAGTCCCATTAATACATTAAAACTAAAATTCTATAGCATATATATTTATCAGATTAAAAAGTACCTGCATTTAGAGCAGCCTGCATTTTCTTTACCATTACTGACGGCCCCCAAACCTCACCATCGACAGGAGTACCAAAATGACGCTGCATAGCCTTGATTGTGAGAGGGCCGATAATACCATCCTGCTCAACGCCTACAACCTTCTGAATTGCACGAATAGTAGGACTACCCTTGGGCGAAGAAACCCAATCCCAACCACCAACTAGACCAGGATTGCTATCCTCATAAACAGCGTACTGAGAGCTGACAACGCCATCAACATAAAGGCCGAAATGTTGCTGTAGCTTCTTAGTGGTGTTACGGCCCCAATAGCCGTCAACATCAATATCACCAGAAGTAGAAGGTTGTTCCACAGAACCAGAGGCAGAACCACCATTAGATTCCTGACTGCCGCCAGTAGACGCAGACTGAGAAACACCAGTCACATAATCATGAAGCGTCTTCCACTTTGCACCAGTTGGGTCGCCAGAGACATAGGGGGCAGGGCAGTCCTTATGAGGGTCTACAAACCTACCAGTATAATAATCTGCGACATCATGGTGACGAATGACATGAGAAGCATCAATGCCATAACGATTCATCAGGTCAAGGGTGCAAGTGCGAAGGCGCTCAATTTCAGCAGAGGTAAAGTCTTCACCATCAGAGCACACTTCGATAGAGATACTTTCCTGATTGCCTCTGAAATTGCCGACTGCCCAAGCAGTATCGCCTTCAGGGACAGAGAGAACAGTGTCATTGTCGTCAATGAAATAATGAGCACTTGCATTGCGGTTGCCACCACTAAAATAAATACCATTGTTTCGAGCGCTGCCTGGTGCGCCTGTGTAATGAATCACAATCCACTCTACAGAATGACCGCCGCGTCCAGAGGTATATGTTTCAGGACTTGCTTGAATTGTAAGGTTAGCCATATATTTATCACTCCTGATTAATTAGTTAAACTGCTTCTTATCTGCCTTAATCTCATCTACGAGTTTCTGGCCTTCTTGTGCTGCCTTTGTAAAATTGTGGTTCTTATAACAGCCATAAATAGTAGCGCCTACAAGAACGACTGCACATAGCACATTTGTAAGCATGTCCCCATCTATTTCAATGCCAAAAGCAGACAACACCGTGATAGCCACGGTGACGATGGTACTGACTATTGCTTTAATTGTTTGTCCATTCATAACTATTCCTCCTTTTTCTTTGTACCGACATCATCCTCAATCAATTTGTCTTCCATCTGCTGAGGCTGATTTTGAGTGGATAGATAGCGCTCATATTGCTGCTTGTCATATTCACACTGCTGCTTCGAAACTTCGCGTACCTCAATCAGAAAATCCTTGAGGACGGATTCAATAACAAAGAAGGGCAGTCTAGAATTATTAATTAATTCTGCGATTCCGTTTTTGAGTTCTTCGTAAACAAGCGTCTGAGGCTTATCCATATAAATCACACCTTTCAAATTTTATTAATTTAATTTTTCTAACTCTTTCTTTAAGTCTGCAATGCTAAGAGTAGTTACGCCACCACTTGCATTTACATATAATAACTTTCCTGCTTCACTTGTTTTACCAGTTAAATCAGTATATTTACCAGAAAATAATGTTGGCTTATTCAACAAATCATCATAGCTACCAGAAAATAATATTGGCTTATTCAGCAAATCATCATAGCTACCAGACTTAGCAACAGCTGCAATCTTTTTAGATTTGACTTTACCTTCATTATCAAACATAAGCACATTGCCGCTATCACTAACTTTACCGCCAGTTAGATTAGTATAGTCTCCGTTAAAAGCTATATCTGCAAAACCTGTAATATTTGTGTTTTTATCGTTACCCCCAACAAAACTAACATCTGTTGCGTTAATTTTGCCAGTAATAGTCAAAGTTCCTGTTGTATCAACAACGAAAATATTTTTGTCGTTTTCTTTATTTTTAATTGCAAATACTGGCGTGTTATCATTTGGGTCAATCGTGACACTTGCGCTTTCATTTTGAATAATTAATCCATTATTATCAAAACTCATTGTTCCGCCAGTATTATTTAATTCGATTTGTTCACCAAGAAGCAATTTGCCAACAACGGTTTCAGCATTGACGCCATACGCCATTTTTCTTTCGCCGTCTTTATAATAATAATATTTGCCAATGGCGGTTTTAGTAGTTTCCCAATTGTCATCCGTGATAGCAATAGTAGAATTGATAATCTTCATTTGCTCTGGACTATATTCATTCTGACCAACATTATACTCTCTGAGCAATATACCATGATTATCCCAAGTTTGAGATTGACCATCAGCACCACCGACAATTTTTGTATTGGTTGTGTCAAGTCCGTTCTCAAACCATGAACCTATTACATCGTTGCTTTTCTCACCTTGCTTGGCTTGTCGTTGAGTAGAAGAATAAGATGTAGCCATAGAAGAAGCTTGAGACAATACATCTTGAACGCTTCTAACATTACTTGCAGCTCTAACTTCGTCTGCAAAATCAACAGATATGCTGTCAATATCATCATAATCAATCGTATAGCTAGTCAGTCTAAGCTTATATACTTCTTCATCTACAAGAATCCTAATCCAGTTACCTACTTCAAAATACTTAACAAGCGGCTTGAACTTTTTCATAACTAAAAGATTCTTAAGGTCAGATGAGATAGAACGTTGCAACTCAGCAGACTTATAGATTTCTTTTTGCGCAACTTCAATAAACTCTTTTGCTTTAGCAATCAGTTCGGCATTGTTAAGACCATCAGATATATAGTTATCGTTCGAATATTTGTCATCACGTCTAAACGAACAAAACTCCAACCATAGGTCGGAGCCAAGATACTTCTGGAAGTCAAGAGCTTTTTGTATTTCAGTCTTTTTATCTTCAATATAGTTCTGCAAACCATAAGTTTTGATATCGCCATTTTCGTCTTTTATTCCAACTACTTTATAGATTTGTTCTTGTCTTATCTTCATTTCATCAGATATAGCATTAAGCTTGGCAACATAAGGCTCATACATCTTTTCATATAAATTTGGATTCTTATCTCCCCAAGTCTTACCATCTGCAATGCCTTGCTCAACAAGAATATCTATACATGACTGACAAGCATCATAAAACGATGTTAATCTTTTAAGGCTATATTTAGCTATCTCTATTTTAAAATCTTCCAATTCTTTCTTAAACAGACCAGATATACTTACATCTTCTGCATCGCCTTTGTTCAATATCTTGTCTATCTTTTGTTTTACGAAGTTCTCATAATTTTCATCAATATTAACATCGATTTTATCTGTAGTTTTTGTGTCTTCATCATTTGAATAACTTGTAACTACAAACTGACCACTCCATGTTCTATAATCAAGTGAATTTGAATATGGGGTTAATGTAGAACCATCTACTATTTTTACCTTATATCTTGAATCAACAAGAACCTTTGCAGCAGATAAGACAATGCTATCAGCAGTCGAGACAGAAACGCCTTTAAGAGCACTGCTTGTAGAAACAGGGGACAGAGCATCTGCGGTAAGTTTTGCAGCTTCTTTTTCAGCAGTAGTCTTTTCAAGTCCTGCATCTGGCATCATACTATTATTGAGATATAAATATAAGTCCATCGTATTATAATAAGCTTCTATAAGAGAAGGATATCCATCAATAGGGTTGCTTATATTTTCTAACTTGTTTTTATCTGTTTTATACCTGTTAACAATCTCGTTATAACTATCAAGAGAACCTTGATTCAAACTTATCTTACTTGTTTGATGAGTTGCATACAGCTCATCATAAGACATAATCTTTTTCTTCAGCTTGTCAGACATATCTTCTTTCATGGCATCGGACAAATACCAAATATAATCACTGCCATTTGGATTGCAACTCTTGATTGTTGCATTCATCAAATCGTCGCCAGCTTCAAGCTTAAAGCAATTCTTAATCTCGTCGGTATCCGTTGAAAGCTGAATATTGTCGCCAAGCTCATCTGCGGTTACAAAGATGGTAGTATCATTGCCATATCCCTCGGTAATGTCTGTACTTTCACACTTAGGACATTTGTCAACAAACTCATCCCTGTTGCCACACTTTTTGCAATTCGATTCAAGGTCGTATGCAGATATCTTTCTTACAAGTTTATTGTTCTCATCAAGGCTTGCGCTGAATACAAACAAACAATCAATTTCTTTTGCAATATCTTGAAAAGCGTCATAAATAGACTTATCATCAAAAGTAAAAGTTCGTTGTATGTTTGCTATTGTTGCGTCTACATGTCCGATAGTATAATGTGGTGCCTTCTCCATAATACGATGTAGAAGAGAGGCCTCATGATTGTTTTCCCTATATAAGACCGTAGGAATCTTATACTCGTCTCTTGAGATATCTGTCTCAGTGTTAATCTCCACACCGTACAACATAATCTGACCCAACTCAGCTGGGCCAAGTGCGGTGCAAGAGACTGTTTTCTTAATATCGACAGACTCATTTACTTCAACTGTAATCTCGAAGAATTGATTCCATTCAATGCAATAGACAAATTTAAAATTTGTAATCTTATCCCATAGCTGGTCTTTAACACCATCGACATATTTATATACAGTGAAAGACATTTCAGCTGCATCATTAAGATTGCCTGTAAGCTCAATATCTTTTGCATTTATCTTGCCAATTCTATCGCCGTTTCTTTTTGCTAAAACAATCGTAGGCTCTTCTGGATTTCCAGCTGCATCAAAGTTAATCTTAATACTCATAATGCACCACCGCTAAATACCAATCTTGACGATTGGTGAGTATTTGATTTTAATTGAGCAGGGGAGAGAGGCGGTAAACTCATTTTCCTTATTTTTAAATGATGTAGAGACGCGATAAAATGCCCAATTAAAATCATTTTGAATCTTGTGAGAGTCAAGAGAGGTTTGAATGATTGGATAATTCACTGTGATAACTTCCCCAGATACGCAGTTATTAACAATCATATGTCTGTCTTCTGTGATGCTGTAAATATCAAGGTCGCCAGCATCTTTGATAGTGATTTCCATATCTGTATAGATATAACCTTCCTCATCGCTCTTGCTAAAAAAAGCATGAACCTTACCTGGCACATCGTTTTCAATTGTCATCTCAACAGGTTCCATTAAAGAAAATGGCCTGTTTGTGGTCATCTCTAACTCGAACCCACATATCTTTCCACCAATCTCAACCTTGCTCACATTAAAACTTGCTTCAAGATATATGTTGCTATATTCGTCATCAACGAGTTTGAATTTATGGAAGCCCTTGCGATTGAGCCATGCCATAATATTGCGCATTTCTTCTACAGACACTTCAAGATTGTCGCCGTTGCACAAGTTCTTGCATATCTGAATTGTAGCGGTAATGCAATCATCATATTGAACACTTGTCAATTCTTGCTTTGCACCATTCAACACAGATACTTGATTAAACGTAATCTCAGAACCATTCGATATAGTATCGGTACCACCAGAATCAAAGCTACATATCATAAAGCCAAAGTCGCTTAATTTCAATCCATCGTACCAAAAATCATAGCATTTCATTTACCGCAGACACCTCCTCGATTCAAACTAGATTATTTTATTAACAATTTGACTAGATTCCATCTTCCACGATAAAGCTCTTCGTCAAATATCTTTTTCATTTTTTTAACTTCCGCAACGCCATCATCATAGTCTTTCATCTTAGACTTTGTTTCATCGATAAGCGATTGCAATTCTTCACGAAGATGAGAGACAGAATTAATAACATTGTCTTTTTCTTCACACATAGCCTTCAGATTCTCAACCTCTTTTTCTAAAGACTTGATTTCTTCGGCCTGTCTTTGAATTATCTTACTTTTAACATCTTGCTCTTTTTGATTTTTAGTGCTGCTATATTTTTTTGCACTCATAATTACACACCCTTCAAACATAAAAAAGAGGGAAGGGGAGGTACGTAAACGCACCTCCCCAACTTAAAACAAAACTATCTTATGGCTTTGCCTTTGGCTAAAGAGCTTTTGCCATTCAATCTGTCAATTGTCATTGCATTAATCAGACGTTCGAAGTTTCTATCATTCTGCATGGTAGTAAGCATCTCATTATAATTCTTAACATTAGGCATACTAAATACAACGTTGTCAATGTTTTGTATAACATTCGTCTGATTGCCATGATTGGCAGAAGTACCAACATTATCAAGATTGAGATTGTTCCTGATAAAGTCGGCTGGATTATTAGCCATATCCCAAATGTTGCTACTTGCAGCAGCAGTAAGAACGCTATCACCCTTGGTAAGAGGAGTGAGAATTGCGCCATCAGAAGGTCTGACGATAAACTCTTGACCATTTTCCTGAGTCCACGCGGCTTCACTACCAAGAAGTTTCTTCTTACCAGAAGCATACCCACTTAACTGATTAAGCTTCAACCATCCAAGGTCGCCGTTGCCAAGCGTCTTACCAGTACTAATATGATATCCGTGTGTAGCCCAATCTCTTGTATTGATATTGGTAATATACACTTCTTCACCCTGATGCTGATGCCCAGCTGGCGGCGTACCTTGAGAATCATAATAATACCAACCACCAGTGAACTTCACCTTGTCGCCAATTTTAGGCACGCCATCGCCCTTTGAAGTAGAAGGCGTTGGTGCTGGCGTAGGCTTAGGAGTAGGTTTAGAAGCTGGCTTTTGCGTAGCAGCGGAAGAGGTGCTTGCAGACTTGATGTTGGTCTTAGCAAGCTTGTTAAGCTGACTAATCATACTAGCAACGTCTGTAGAGATATTGCCAAGAGCGGTATTGGTCGTGGTCAATGCAGTAGAGAACTTATCGCCATACGTTGTAATAACATTTTTAACGCCATTCGTATTGGTAGCCAAATCATTGGTGTTCCAAATTCTCCCCATACTATCGGACAGAGTACAGCCGACGCTCTCTGCTTTATCACTGATTGTTTTACTGATGCTGGTGCCATTGGCGTTGATACTGTCAGTCATATCAGAAACCAGCAAATCAAGATTATCAAGACGCTCGTTTAGAATTTCCTCATATGAATCGTATAGGTCATCAAGCATCTTTTGCGTATCGTCAATATACTTATCATACTCTGTTTCTTCAAGGTCTTCCTTTGCAGATTCAAGGTCAACTTTAATCTGTTGAACCTTCTGCATGGTTTCCTCGCTGTCGTCACCAGAGTATGCAGACATTTGCTTTTCAAGCTTGGCGATATCTTCAGTTTGCTCCTTAACCTTTTTCTGATAGTCATATAAATCTTTTTCACTATCAAGAGCTTCGTTACGCTTGTCAATAAGGTCTTGTAATGCGTCAAGCTCCTTATTGATACCATCGCTGACTAAATCTTTAATGGCTTCTTTCTCACTCTGCGCATTCTTAATGTGTTCTTGCTGACTGTCAATAAGGTCGTTGTACCTGTCAAGCAAATCTTGATTGAAGGGGTCTTTCTCAAGCTCCTTCTTAATCTTTGCAGCTTCCTCACCAGCTTTGTCCGCTTGAGCCATCTCGACATTATAGTTCATGCCATGAAGACCCATAGTAGCCATACCAGAATCAGTAAGCTGACCCTTGTCGTCATAAAGCTCATCGCTACTCATAAGGTCGATTAAGAATTCAGACTCGCTTGTAATACGAGAAATCTTATCCTGAAGCAGGTCGAACTGTTTCCACTCTAATTCACGAATACTCTTTTTGTAATCTTCAAGAGCAGTCTTACCTTCCTCGATAGACTCAGTAGTTTCATCAATACTAGATACACACTCATACCACGCCTCTGAGTATTTTTCTATCTTACCACTATCGACAGCTTCATTAAGCGCAGCAATCTGCTCGTCACGTTGCTTTTCAAGTTCAGCGATATTCTTTTGCTCATTCTCTCCAAGCGCCTTATAATACTCAGTTGAAACAAGCCAACCCTTAGTTTCAGACCTGTCAATGAATTCATTGAGAATATTCTTTTCATGCTCAATAACACCAAGTATACCGCTGAACTTTGTTTCAACATTGTCAAAGCGCTGCTTGTAAAGTTCAGCCTCAGTCTCTTTAAGGTCATCAATGGCATCCTTGCAATCTAAGGCCTTTTCATACCACTCTTTATATTCTGATATCTTATCATTGAGGTCTTCATCTGTGATTGTCTCGATGTCAATAGTGCCATTTTTAATTTTTTCGACATAGTCTTCAGAAAGACCAACGCTGTTGGCCTGGGCAAGGTAACGGTCATATGCCTGCTGTTGTAGATTGATTTCTTCGCCGACCTTGCTGATTTGATTTACAAGGGCTTCATTGCGCGTACCCCAATTCTTGTATACACTACTGGCTGTGGTATCAAGCTTTGAAATCGCCCTTTCAATTCTGTCAATCTTGGTTTCAATCCAGTCTAGCGTTTCCTCAAACTCGTCGGCTTCGTCTGACGCATCAGAATCTCCGCCAGAAGAAGAATAGGAGCCGCCGCCAGAGCCAGTATAATTGCCACGCGAACCAGATGTAGTGGTTTTTGGTCTTCTGCCGCCACTACCACTTGCAGTACCGACACCAAATGCAGTACCATTTGCATATGCACGACCACGAGCCTGACCATTGATAATCTTACCCTGTTCAAACAGTTGTTTCGTTTGACCAGCATTGAAAACAATGTCACCTTTCTTATAATTAAAGAACTCTGCACCATTGTCGCCGACAGTAAAGAAATGTCCGTCACGCACGACCATCTCTTGCCCAAGTTCACCAACAAGGGCAGTGCCAGATTCCTTGGTTCCCCAATTACCATGCTTAAACGCCTTACCTGTCGTACCGTTTACATAAGCAGTACCATTCGCATTAGAGGTACCGTTAACTTTTACATTACCAGTTCCACTAACACTTGTTGCAGTTAATGCAATTGTCCCCGTAAAACTCTTTTTAATAAGATATGGGTCAAGAGCCACAGTGCTATGTTTTGTTGCCCCAAGATAGCTTTCCATTACAGCTGTATTTAAATCTATAGTTGCTGGTACAATACGTTGCTCAGATGTCTTCTCAACTACATCGCTATCATCAGCCTGTATTTCTGCGTTAACAGTCTGTTCTTCAGGGTCTTCTGGCGTAACAAGGTCAAGTACGACTTGGCGTTGCTCCGAAGTAAGTGTATCAAGATATGCATTGAAAGTTTCCGCATCTGCTAAAGCAGATTCAATACCAGTATTTGTAAAAATATTAACCAAACCATCTGGCGATATGCCACTGATAATATCGCGCATCTGATTTGCATCAGTAACAGCCTCAGAAAGACCAGGAAGCATCATATTGCCAATAGCCAACACATCACTATCACTAAGACCAAGCAATGTACTCTTTAAAGTTTCGCCATCTTGCAATGCATCTTTAATACCAGAATCATCAACAGCAACTTGAAACGGATTATTAAGAACAGAGTCATCAACCTCATTCATCTTGCCTTCGACATTGATTTGTTCTTCTGGTGCATTGGTAGTGTCGGTATCTTTAAGTTCGCCTTCAACAGGAACTTCCGCTTCGACTACATTAGATGCATCGATACCTTCAAGCTCACCTTTAACAGGCACTTTACCTTCGTTGTCTTGTGGAGCTTCTTGTGCCTGTGCCTGCCTTACTCCAAATAAATAACCAGATAAATCAAATAAACTCGGGCCATTTGCCCCACTCAAACTAGCACCAGTGTAAGTGTCTGGCGGATTATACGTATACGACCCATTGTTATCTGGGTGAACCCTTGATGTACCAACAGCAGTTCCAGATTGCTGCCCGTCTTGTACAACTGCTTCTTTTTGGTCGCCACTAACTTCCAGTGCCGTGCCAGAACCGTCTTCACCAAGTATTTTCTTTAAAAGAACTGTGTCGCCTTCGACAATGGCACGATATGTTACTTCAAAATCATTTGGATGACTCTTTATAAACTCTAACCATTCCGTCTGTTCCGCATCCGTTTTATCAGTAAGCGCATATCCGATATCAAGCGCCTCGCCACCATGTTCTTCAGAAAGCTGAATTATCTCATCTAATAGATTTGTATTGGTGCCTTCTTCGTCATTTGTAATAGCTATGGCAAACTGGAATGCCCTATCGCCATAATCATTGATAAGGCCCATAATTTTGCCATAATTTTCTTCATTAACACCATCGGTTAAAGCGAGAGCAACATCTAAACCAGCATCGCCGTAAGTATTAATGAGTCCCATAATTTCGCCATAATGCTGTTCATTTTGACCGTCTGTAAGAGCAAGGGCTATATCTAGTCCCTTATCTCCGTATGTGTTAACAAGGCCCATTAACTCGCCAAAATGTTGCCCATTGGTTCCATCTGTCAATGCAAGCGCAAGGTTTAATCCTTTATCGCCATAAGTTTGAACAATGCCCATTATAGCGCTAAAATTCTGACCATTAGTGCCATCGGTAAGAGCAAGCGCCAAATCTAAACCTGCATCACCAAACGTATCAACAAGCCACCTACAATCATCGATTACTTCTGGGTCTACGTCTTCTGCGCTCAATTGAGCTTTAAGCGTTATACCCCTTTCGCCATACTTTTCAGCATATTCATCAAGAAACTTTAAAGAACCATCTGGGTCATTTGTGTCAACATTAACAGTTGTATTAACTTCGCTAGTATTGCTTCCGCCTGCTTCATCCGTACTTTCAACTTTTGGCTTTATTGGAATTGTCACCGTACCGTTTTTAATAGCGTCGGTAATTTGCTGTTGAATTTCTTCAGTAGTAAGACCGTCAAAGTTAAAACCAAGCTTAGCAAGTGTTTCGCTATCAAGCCCTGCAATGTAATCGACAATCTCCTGCATCTGCTGTTCGACAGTAGTTATCTCGTCAGCATTGACTTGAGGGTCGATATTTAACGAGTTTAACTCAGCTGCAAGAATCTCATAGTCCTGAAGTTTTTCAAGCGGTTCTTGCAAACTTTCATCGTCGGTTTCAATATTAATATAATGACTATTTACGAGGTCGATTTGGGCCTGAAGATATTGTACTAATGCTATTGCTTCCTGAGCACCATCCATATCCATATTGATTGTGCCGTCTTCATTCCTGAACTGGTCAAGAACACCATTGGCAACATCAAGCTGCTCTGTTAAACTATCAACATCGCCAGTGTTCAAATTAAACTGATAATCTGTTGCACCAATTTCGTGCAACTTGTCTACCGCGCCAGTGGCCTTTTGCTCAAGAGCGTCGATATTTTCAATGACACCGCCGAAATTAACTTCATGTCCAGCGTCTCTACCAGCCTGAAGGATGAGCGCAAGAAGGTCTTTGCTTATACCAAATGCTTCTGCAATTTCATCAAGACCGTTTACACCAAAGTCGAACGTATAATTGCCGTTCTCATCCATTTGAACCCAGTTTTCACCAAGCTCTTGCTGTTTTTGCATAATTGCATCAAGCATATTGAAATAGCCATCTGCTGTCATTTTACCGTTATCATCATAGGTGAAGAAGTCCCCAATGCTATAAGACGTGCCATCGATAACCTGACTCATCTTATTTCTTAAATCAGCAGCTACTTCATCTGCAGTCTTTCCAGCGGTATCATAATTGTCGCCATATACAAGGTCTAAGAATGACGTTACTTCTTCATCACCAAGCCATCCACGGTCAAGGAGGTCAAGAACATTGTCAAATTCGTTATTTATATTGTCATAAGGCTCGCGCTGTTTTGACTTAGAACTCGCTTCAGCCCACTGGTTATATTTTGATGTTGCACCATCGTATGCTGCTGAAAGTGCGTCAATGGATTTTATTTCTTCACGTATGGCTGCGTTTCTATCAATAAGCTGTTGTTTCTTTCCCGCATCCGTACAAGTTTTAATGGCCTTGGCATTGGCATAGTATTCTCTTCTTAAGCTTTTAAGCGCTTTGTTGATTTTGTCGCTTCTATCCTTGGCCATTTGCTGTTCATATTTTTTCACAGCGTCGGTGTTGAGCTGAATGCCAGTTGCACTTTCTTGGAACAACGATGCGACATCAAAGCCATCAAGGTCTTTGTATCTATTCGTCAAAGCTTCCATAGACTCAGCAGCTAAACCAGTACTTGACGCAGACTCTTCGATATACCCGTTTAGTTCATCCATCCACTCTATTGCGTCTTGGATACCATAATCATCAACGCCAACGGCAAACTTTTCACCTGTGTAATTTTTCGTTTCTGACACGGCGTTATTTAGGTCATTCACATCTGATGCCGCTTCTTTAGCGCCGTCTGCATTAATAGACATTGCAATAGCGCCATCTTTACCGACATAATGCATCAATTGAGAAACAACATCTGCGCTGCTGCCAACAGCCGCAATTAAGTTACTTATATTTCCGTCGCCTTTTGCGTCAAGCTCAAAAAGCTCACCTGCTGTAACAACGCCATCTTCAGATGCTTCTGCTATGAGTCCTTCGATATAATCATTAACAGCATCAGCAGACAATAAAACAGCGCCATCATCTGTTTGTAGCATGGGTGAGAATGCTATTTCATACTCTCCGTTTTCGCCGAAATTGCCCCACGCCCCCATAACGGTGGACACGTCACCTTTCATATTAACGATATCTTCATCAGAATAGTCCCAGGATTTAAGAGCATCATGATACATGTTTATGTTTTCATCAGTCCAGGTCAGAAGTTGCCTGTTATTGGTATCAATATTGCCAAATACGGTCTGCGCCTTAAGGTCATAACCAAGCTCAATTGCGTTTTCCAATAAGGTATTGTACTCTTCTAATGTAGAAATTGCATCCTCGTTTATAGGTGACACATCGAGATTAAACACGCCAGTAAAAGGTGTTATTCCCAACAAATTGACAAGAGAAGGATTGTTAAGCACGTTTCCATCAACATACGCTCTGCCACGAGTCTGACCATTTACAATTTTGCCCTGTTCAAACAGCTGCCTAGTCTGACCAGCGTTAAAGATAATGTCGCCTTTCTTGTAATCGATAAACTCTGCACCATTGTCTCCAATGGTATAATATTGCCCATCTCTTACAAGAAGCTCTTGGCCAAGTTCGCCAACTAATGCGGTGCCAGAATTAGCAGTTCCCCAATTACCATGCTTAAACGCCTTACCCGTCGTACCGTTTACATAAGCAGTACCATTAGAATTAGCAGTACCATCGGCAATGCTGCCGCCTGTAATGCTATTCCACAGACTCGATGCCCTTTTCTTAATAGTTGCCCACACAGTCATAGTTTTATCTGCTGGCTGATAATTATTAACGTTACTTTTATCAACTTGGGCAATTACTTTTAGGTCTTTATCGGATGGTTGATAACCTTCAACTAATGCATTGTTGAGTAAGAACGTTGCAATAGCTTGTCTGTTGGCAGGGTTCCAAGCATCAACTTCGCCATGTTCAGCAATAAACTTAGCAACGGCTTTTTTGTCTTCGGGTGTAAAGCTGTCAAGCGAAGAAGGGTCTGCCATATATTTAGCAATGGCGACCTTTTCATCTGGTGTATAACCCATTACATCTTCATTGTTTACAATGAAGTCACAAACCGCCTGCTTATCCTCTGGTGAATAAGAATCAATATCACTAATATCCTTGATATACTTGGCAATTGCTTTCTTTTGTTCTGGTGTATAGTTATCAACATCTTTTGTATCAGCAAAGAAATCAACAATCGCTTTCTTTTGCTCTGGTTTATAGTTATCTATTTCAGAAGTGTCAAGGTCGAGGTCAAAGGCCAGACTAAGGTCTTCGTCACTCAACATGCCAGCTTGGTGCATCAAAAGCATTCTGATATCTTTAAGGTCATCGCTCATTTCCATCTGGATATCAACAGTTGCAGGTATCTCTAGTTCGCCTGCCTCAAGTTGCTTTTTAATATCCTCAAGAGAAGCATCTGAATCAATGCCAAGAGTTGCCCTTAAATCGTCATCCCCTTCAATTCTCTTGGCAATTTCATCCATTTCTTTATCGACTTCAGAAGTATCAGCACCAGTAATTTCAAGCTGATGCTTTTTCTTAACAAGGTCTTCAAACCTTTGCATATCCTTTAACGGCTCTTGCAATTCCTTTTTAACTTGATTAGTTTCAAGTTTCATATACGTAGGTTCAGATAACTGGTCTGCCATCGCAGTAAGAGTAGACATAACATCGATAGCCGCCTGAGCATCTTCGGTAAAGCTACCGTCTGCATTTATAAACTCTTTTTTAATTTTGCCATCTTTTTTAAACTTATCAAGTATGCTCTCGGCTTCTTCAAGCTGTTCATTAACGCTTTTAAGGCTTGTGGTATCAAAATCAAAATCAAAGTCTGTCTTACCCATATCCTTAAGAGTCTTGGCGGCTTCTTCAGCTCTATTCTGCAAGTCTGCAAGCTTAGTATATTTACCATCAATAGTCACAACAAAGCCAGCATCTTTTGAGGCTTGCATAAAAATATCAACAAGCTCTTCGCTAATACCAAGCGCGTCTGCAATTGCCTGTTCGCCATTAACACCAAGGTCAATAGTTGTAAGATTGCCATCCTTATCAAATTCAACCCAATTCTTACCAAGCTCTTCTTGCTTTTGTCTAACAGCATCAAAGAAATTGTTTATACCTGAAGCTTTAAGATTGCCATCTTTGTCAACCTTAAAGAAATCTTGAATGCTATAAGTAGTACCGTCGATTGTATCATCAAGAGTAGCCCACTTAGCACGATAATCTTCAATACCTTTTCCAGCGCTATTCCAATTATCTCCCCAAATGAGGTCAAAATATTCTTTTGTGCCATCATCAACCCAACCAAGGTCAAGCTCTTCTTTGACGGTTTCCATAGCAGACTGAACATTTGCATACATATCTCTGTTGTTACCAGCAGATTCGGCATTTTGCCACTGAGCGTAAACGTTGGTCAAACCTTCATATGCAGCGCCTAATTCAGCGAGTTCGTTTATTTTCGCTCTTACGTCTTCTCGTTCAGCATACAGTTCTGCACGCTCATTGATATCAGAATAATTTTGAATCTTAACACCAAGTTTATCATACTCATCTTTGAGGACTTTTAGATTATTGTCTATATCTTTAATATTGGCATTGGCATACGCTTGTTCAAGTTTGTTTACTTCTTCGGTGTTAAGACGAACGCCAGTAGCGGTTTCTTCAAAAAGTTTCGCAGCATCGTAGCCTTTAATGCCGTTATAACGACTTCTAAGTTTTTCCATAGAATCAGAAGTCAAACCCGTAGCAGACCTTGTTTCAGAAAGCGCAGTATTAAACGCTTCAATTCCTTGAGTTTCAGTTTCAGTATCTACAGAAAATCTCAAGGCCTTGTTAAGCTCTGCTCGTTGCTCAATTTGCTTTTTGAAGTCGTCAATATCAACATTCTTTAAATCGATTTTCTCTTCAGCAACAAAGTCAACGGCCGCTTCAAGCTCTTGCGCATTCAAACCATCAGCAAGTTTGTTTGCAATATCCTTTTCAACGCCACTCCTAGTCATATTATCGACAAGGTTGTCACGCCACTTTTTAATTTTGTCATCAATATTTCCGTCAACATCAAGCTCTAAACCAAGTTGGACTCGTAAGAAGTCTTGTGTAGCTTTATCTTCGATGCCGTTAATAACTTCATTAACTTTATCCATCTGGGCAATATATTCGCCAACAGTACATTCACCATTATTTAAACTTGTTTTTAGGTCAAGGAATGTCTCAAAAGTGTTTAACTTATCGTTACCAATATCTATGTCTTTAATACCTTTGGTGACGCTTTTAATATAGTCAATTTGAGACTCAACAGAAGATAGGTCAAATATGTCGCTATATTCTTTATTAAGTACATCACCTATCATATCTCTTGCTTCTACGGTATCCGCAGTACTACTAAGTATAGATTCTCGCATTTTAAAGAAATCTTTTTCTGTAGTAGCAATTCCATTTTGAAGTTGATATCCAGCTTTTGCTTCATTATAAGTTTGCTGTACCAACGTTTCCATGCCAGACGACATAGATTCTACTGCTTCAGCAGCGCTCTTATAAGATTCATCTTCGAGATAAGAATCGTCACCAGTTTCTTTTGCCATATCTGCAAATGCTTGCTTTGTTTTACGCGCATAATTATAATATTCAACAAGCTCATCGAAGTTTGCGTTCCTATCAAATTGCGCTATATAATCATCATCACCTGGGCCGATATATGCTTTTCTTGTATGTTGCTTACTTAACCATTTTTGAAAATTTGGGTCATTAACAATGTCTTCTACAACTTTATAATTTTTATTTGATTTGCCTGGAAGCTTAAAATCAGCCTTTGAATCTTTCCAGGAAAATAATTGATACTGTCCAGCATCGCCACTCCACCAGTCAGTTAACTGCTCTTTGGCTTTTACCTTTGCATCTTGTGCAAGTTGCTGTGCTTGTTTTAACTCCGCATCTGCAACCTTGTCAAGATTATTTACATAATCAGACGATGCCCCTATAGCGTCTCTAAATGCAGCACTTTTATCGCCAAGCGCACTAACAGTGCCGTCAATTGCGTTCTTTAATTCATTTTCTTCATCAACGCTTAATACATTTTTTCCAGAATACTGAATATACAGTTGTTCAAAACCATTATAGGCATCGGAAAATGTATTACTTGTATCTATTACTTCCTGACGGGCTTTTCTATTTGCTTCATTAATAGATTGAATTGCAGAATATACACCAGCAATAACGGTAACAATCGCGCCAATACCCGTTGCGATACCAGCTGGCGTGCTTAAAAACGCTTTAATTCCTTCGCCAGCAATTTTAGCAGCAGCACCAAAATCTTTAAGCGAATTGATTCCACCTTTTATAGCCTGGAAAAAGGTCGCAATATTGCCGCCCTTTACAATATTTCTAATTACCAATCCTATTCCAGTAAATATGCCAGCCGTTCCTATTCCGCCAATTGTACTGATTATCTTCTCAATAATATCCAAAAGGCTCTTAAGAGCGTCAACAGCAAATTTAATAAGGTCAGAACTCATAACTGTATTAGAAAACGTTTGGAACACAGACGTTAGAGCATTTAGCTTGCCCTGAATGCTATCCATATACTTTTCATGCTCTCTAGCAGCACTGCCTTCTGCGTCCGTAGCTGACACTACGGCCTTTTCAACGTCATTCCAGTTTTGAATAAGAGCTGCAACGTCATTTGCCCTATGCTTGCCAGCAATTGTTTCAAGTAAGTCTGCTTGCTCAATTGAACTCAAATCTTCCCATACATCTGCGATACCCTGCATAATCTCATATGTGGATTTAAATTCACCAGCGCTATCAAAAATATCTACCTTACCATGAGTGAGATTAAGAACCTGTCCTTGCATTTTTGACAAATTAGTTACATTGTCGTCAACCTCTTCGCCAAGTTCTTCAAGCCCACCTTTCATACCACGTAAACGCATACTTAAGACCTTAAGAGCGTTGCCTGCCTTTTCTGGGTCTTGTGTAACCTCGGTAATGCCAGTTACCATTGCAGCAGTCTCTTGAATTGAGTTGCCTGCAATATCCAACGCAGAGGCAGAACGCTTTAATGCCTCGCCGATACCACCAGCAGTAACGGCATACTCATTATCAAGCTCGTTCAGAATATCGCCAATATAACTGACTGCGGCAACCGTATCGGTGCCAAACTGTTCATCAAGTTGACCTTGGAAACCTTTATATGCAGTAAGAAGGTTCTGAACTGCCGTATCGTAGTCAACGTCTGCGATGTGCTCGTACATCGTCGTTACTTCTGCAAGCCCCTTAGCGGTATTTGCATCAAAACCAGCACGGCTCCAATCTGCGGTTGCATTAATAATATCTGCGAGGGTCGTGCCGTATTCGCGTGCAGAAACAGTTAACTCACCGTACAAATCCGTATACTGATTAGCAGATAGGTCTGTAACTCGCTTCAACTCTGTCATAGCAGTGTCTACTTCGAGAACTGCCTGATACATATTGCGAAGTCCTTGAGTTGCTTCTATTGCAAGACTTGCTACAGAAAAATAAGCGCCATATTCCTTAAACTTCTTTTTTATTGTATCGCCAATCGTTAATCCAGTTTTATTCTCTAGTGCAGCTGTTGCTTTTATATTTTCTGATTTATTTAATAATTGACTACGTTCAACACTGTTATTACATTGACTAAGCTTTTCAAGGATTGAGTTTAACTCAGCACCATATTCACGTGCTGCTTTTGTATTATCATTCATCCATTTTTTTAGCTTTGCCACATCAGTAGAACGGGTAACTTCATCAACGCTTGTAAGTTTAAGACCTTTTGCTTCATAACTAGCCTTGCTCATGGCGGCAGTTAATTCTTTGTAAGAATTAATTAATCTTTCCATTGAAGCAGGGTCGTCAGATAATTTATTATAAGCAGATTCAAAGTTATTCAAAGCAGTTTCCATCTCATTAAGAGAATTACTTCCTTCAATTCCAAGCTTGTCAAACTCTGTTTCTATTTTTTTAATTTCATAATCAAGCTTTCCGCCTTTAAAAGCATTTGAAATGCCTTCAATTTCAGCCCTAAGCTTTTTTAGATTATCTGTCGAAGCTATTTTTTCGGTAACATTCCAGTTGCCAGTAGCCTTACCAGCATCATCAAGCTCCTGTTTAAACTTCCTAACAACCGTAGTTGCTTGATGAAGCTCATCTTCGCCAGTTACGGTAATTTTAAAAGAATTGTCGCCATCCATTTCAACTTTTATTTTATCAACAGAAACAACAGCTTTATCAATTCCGTTAACAAACTTATCTATTGATGAACCATCAAGCCCAAAATTATTTAGACGAGTTTTTAATTCCTCGACATTTTTAGCTGTAACCGTTATTTTCTTAGTAATAGAAGAAATAGCGCTATCTACATTACTAGTATCTGCCCTTATATCGATTGGCTGCATATCGTCTAAAGTATTTATTTTAGACTTAACATTAGAAACTTTCTTATCAACATCGCCAACATCAATTTTTGGCTTAACAGTCACACTGTTGAGAGAAGACAATGAAGTTTTTATTTCTTTAACAGAACTAGAAATATCATTAAGAGCAGACTCTATTTTAGTAGCGCCACTTAAAGAAATATTAGTCTTACCAAGTGATTCAATCTGAGTCTTTAAAGACTTAACACTGTTCTCTGCTTCTTTAGTGTCAACCTTTACTTTAATTGGTTCCTTTTGAGCAACACTGTTAATTTGATTCTTTAAAGAATTAAAACTAGCATCATCAAGTTCGACACCAACACGTACCTTAAACTCTTCACCAGCCATAGCTGTGTCACCATCCTTCACACAAAGAGTGCATAATAAAACGCACCCGTGAAGGTGCGACAGTTTTCAAATCAATTGTTATATAAATACCAATTAACCTTGGTTAAGCGCATCACGAAGCTTGTCTAGGTTCTTCCATTTCTTCTCACTGATACCAGTGTCATCGTAAATGGCAATCATGCCATGACCAGTGCTTTCAGCCCATCCAGTAAGATATACGATAAGGTCATCGTCAATCTCACAACGTTTCAGCAAACTAATGTTATAATGTCTGAAATTGTGGGGGTAGCATGGCTGACCTACAACATCGCTCCAATGGCCCATCCAATCTCGAAGCCTGTCCGCATTTGCGGGATTCCCGTCTTTGGTAACGAAGATGTAATTATGGTCTTGATTATTGGTTTCCATAATCTCTTTTCTTACTTCGAGCCACTTTTTATAGTAGGGGAGAAACAGGTCTTTGAGAATATACTTGCGCAGCATCTTACCGTTGCCGCGTCCTTTTGTTTTAATTTCACTTGTAGTTTCTAAGAACAATCCATCGAACACCGTATTATCTTCATCGATTAAATCAGTTGTAAACCTTGCAAGTTCTGAAACCCTTGCACCACAAGAAATAGCAAGGGCAAGAAGACAGGCGTCTTGTGGCATATCGTTTTCTTTGAAATAATTAAAAAGAGTATCGATATCTTCTTTTTGAAGAACTGTCTTCTTGCGAACATTTTCTCTTACTGGTTTCTCAATTTTAGGAAGAAGATTGCGGAATTGGGGATAATCTTCATCGAAGTAATTCTCAATCCAGGTACTAAAACTAGATAAACTACTATGCATTTGAGCGAAACGGTTTGGCGACCAATGTAATTCCGTCACTGCATAGTCAAAGAAATCTGCAAGCTCAATTTTCTTAATATCTATAAAAAACTTATTGTCATTCTCTAACAAATTATAAGTAAAGAAGATAGTAAGATTCGACCTGTAACTTATAACAGAAGCAGGGGAGCGCTTGGTTGCAAAGTTTTTTAAAAATCTTTCCATCAACTTGATGTTTTCAGGATTAATCTGTTCTGTTAATTCTGGCGAAGTTATAACCTTCCTAAAAGTCTCACGTCTCTTAGCCATAAATATCACCTCCGTTTCCAAATCAGGAAACCAATATAAAAAGGCATCCCTACCTAACAGGGATGCCTGCTTCAATTAATTTTTGTTTTATCAAGGCAATTATATTACTAAGCTTTCCCATACTGTCATCCCAAATAGCGGTGCCGTTAACATAACCACCGTGACTTCCGTGCATAGCTGTGTCAAGAACTTCTTCCGCGCCCCATGTTGCCCATCCGTATCTACCGTGTTCAGGTGTATGTTTAAGCATCATAACGCCGTTCTCATAATTCAACTGACTTGCGTCAAAATATACTTCTGCTTCCCAGCCATTTCCAGTTGATTTCACGTCAGTTCTTACAAGCGAATAAAACAATTGCATGGTTCTGATATATTCTTCTGGTTCAAATTCACCATAATATACACGCAGACATTCATTGATTATGTGATATACTTTTTCACGAGCATTAAATACAGCGGTTTTACTTCTATTGAGAATATATGCTTTCATTTCAGCGGTAGAGCTAAAAGTAGGCATTGATTATTTACACCTCGAAAGTAGGGGAGAGGACAGGGGTTGTTACCGCAATTGTGCTCTTAACAACATTGTCATTTCCTTTAATATTAACGTTATTATTACCGTCAACAACCTTTAGTTCATCAATCATGGCATTGCGCTTCTTACGTGATGCGTTAGCCTTCTTTTGATTCTTCTTGTATATGTCAGACTTGCTGTAAGCATCAAGAAGCTTGTCAGCTGTAAACTCGCCAGGAACATCATTAATCATCTTGACCATATCCATCATACCGTTAATATCAATTTCACCAATCTTCTTATCAAGGGTATCGACAACGCCAGCAAGAGCCTCGAACAGGTAATTCTTATGAATACCAGTCTTATATTCAATGCCATTGGCAACCGAAGCACGAAGACTCTGAATAAGCTCAGGAGCAACATTCTCAGTTACAATCTTAACGATATTGGTTTCGGCAAGAAACTTTTCAATCGAATTAAGTTTTAGGAATTCAACATCAACGTCAGTAAACTGGTCAATAATTTCATAATCAAAAAGCATATCTGTTAAAAAATCATAATAATTATCATCAACAACAAGACCAACAACCTTGCCAACAAAAGCAATCTTCTGCTCAGCGGTCAGGGTAGTGTTGTAATTAAATGCAATTTCTTCGTCACCGCGAGTGTACACGCCAGAATTAGTATATTCGCTCATTTCGTTACTCCTATTCATACATTAGTTTATATAAGCATATAAGCTTAATTGTTAGATTAAAATTGAGATTTTAAGAACCCATCAATATCCCAACCAAATCTTGTACGCCTTTTAATGCCATCGATACGCTTAGCGCCATAAAGAGCAGCATCAATTTCATTGAATGATTTCTTATCAATGGATTTCGTCATCTTTAAAAAATCATTCACATCCATATAATATGTAGTTTCTATATAATTAGATTCGCCTTCGAAGTGTCTAAAGTTAAACAAGAATCCAGCTTCAACACCTTTGTATTTAGAGAAGTCTAGCAATCCAAGTATTTGATGCTTATGAATCATCTTGCTTTGAATTTCATCACTATCAATATCCTCAAACGACATACTTTTAGCAGATGTAGTCTTAAGCTCCCAACAATGCAATAACCCAGTATCCGAGTCATAACACAAGTAGTCACATGGATTCTGTCTTGAGAAACGAGTATTCTCACTTTTAATAAAAGACTGAGGAGGGTCTGGAATTCTTATCAAAAGACAATGGGGAGGGGTAGATGACTTTATTGCAGCTTCGAAAAGCTTACCTGTATTTTTCTTTTTAGTAGGTTTAGATTTATCTTTTTCTTTTTGCATGATTGTTACCTCATAGTTCAAACATAAAATACAAATTAATCATTAACTTGTTCATGTGGGCGATTAGCCCACTCATTAATATATTTCCGATGAAGAGACTTCGGGAAAACAAAAACGAGTTTCCCGCTTCCATCGGTAAACAAATCTAATAAAACTGCATCAGGCTTTGAAAGCAACCAGGCACTTTGTACAATATTTCTGTAAAACACGGCATCATTACTTTCAAATTCCTTACCAGTTACATCACTATACGTTTTCATATTTACCAACTTTCAAACATCGTAAAAAAAAGGAGACGCCAAACACCTGTAATAAAACACGTGAATAGCGCCTCCTTATCATTTTAGATTATAAGATTCAAACATTACAAACACTATTCATACATAAACAATACGAGAACAGTATTTATAACGCTCTCGCTACTCAGAGTCTACTGCGACATCTGTATTAACTTGTTCAGAAACATAGCGTTTCTTTTTACGACCAACATAAGAAGGCTGCTCAACAACTTGTTCCATAACTGGAACTTGCTGTTCAACTGAATCATTTACCACAAAAGACTCTTTATCATCCTTCAAAATATCTTTAATGATTTCTTGAATATTATCACGAAGCTCATTTAGGTCTGAAAGGTCAATTGACTGTAGCCTTTCTTTAGCCTCATCTCTTGTATACATGCCAGTCGTAAATCCTCGAACAACCTGAAAAATCTTGTAGTGTTCAGACGTATCGGTATACTGCTTCCAAGGTTGTGACTGCATCATAGATTGACAGCTAAGGCATTTGTAATATCCCTTGCCGCAGATAGAACAGGTAGCGTTAATTTTTTCTGCCATCTTATCTACCTCCATTCAATAAAGCAACGAGGGCCAGGAGCATATCACTGACCCTCGCAACTACTTTATTTTAAGATTATTCGGCCACTACGATTGTAAACAGCTGGTCGTTTACGTCGCAATAATCCTTCTGAAGCTTGAAGGTGAAAGGATGCTTGCCAGTGGAAGTAAGGGCAAGCTCAATCTGAGAGGGGTCAATCTTAGCCTTCGGGCAGATAATAGTACCAGCAAGAACCTTGTTCTCGTTGCAGACATCACGGAAGATGACGTGAATCACAAGTTCGCAAGCCTGCGGGAACTCGGAAGCGCTGTTGACGATGCGAACGCCATTTTCAGACTCATACTTATACTCAACGAAAATCTTACCAGTAAGACCAGTGGGAAGGGTAATCTTGCCAGCCTCATCAACAGCAAACTCTGTAGCAGTAACAGCAGAAGCAGCCTTATAAGACTTGCCAGCAGCACCGTTTACAACAGTATAAATATAATTGACACTATTGGCAACAGGCTTATGCTTAAGGGTCACTTCGGTAGCCTCAGCAGGAATGTCGATGAACTCATAAGTATCAACTGGAATCTTCTTATCAGCAGAAGCCTCTTCGAGCTTAGAGCCATACTGGTTGGCAGCAAGCTCAAGAGAGAGCAGGGAGTTTGAACCAGTGAACTCTGCCTGCTTAGAACGATACATGGTAGTGATTAGAGCGCCAACAGCGTCAGTAACATCTTCGCCCTCAGCGGTGCAGTTCAGACTAGGCTCCTCAATCTGAGTAAGCATGAAGAGCTTTTCCTTAGTCTCTAGGTCGTGAGCTGTAACATAGCGCACGCGGTCCAAAATTAATTCATTGAAATTACCAGCCATAATATTTCCTCCTAAAAGTTAATATAGCATATATATTTAATAATTAATCAATATATTTAAGGTGGTATCCTTTACATGTTTTTGTTTTGCCTTTACAGCAATATACAATTGCTGATTTTGTGCGTCCAATTTTCTCAGCGGCTTCGTCCAGGCTCTTAAAGATACAGTCAAGTTCTTCACAATAAACTCTTTTATTTCTGAGTTTTTTATGTGCATAACTTATTTTTCTTTTAGTTTCATCAGAAAGATGCTTGCCATAATTAGGGTGATTTTCTCCACCTTTAACAGCGCGCATTTTTTCTATAGATTCTTTGCTGTGCTTTTTTCCGCTGAATCCAACAGAATGTTCAGAAATCTTCTTTCTGGTTTCTTCTGTCTGTGGATGCCCGCCGCTTTCGCCGCCAGAAGACATATTATAACCATACCGTCTATCAGTAGAGTTATAGAAAGAGATATAGTATTGTTCCCAATAACTTGCCTCATCTTCTGTCAAACCATCTTTGATAATCCTGTGCTCGAAATTATCCCAGCCATACTTATCAATGGCGCTTCTAAAATGAGTGCCAACATGGTAGCCAACACCGTTTTTCCATCTTTCCTCTGGTTTCATGGAAGTCAAACCAATGTAAATTTTACCGTTAACCTTATTTGTGTGAGAATACACGCAATATGTCTTTACGCCCACAGCTACCTCCTAATCAGAAATAAACAGCGAGCATTATATCGTTTGCTCTCACTATTGTAAATCGCCAGTCCAATCAAGACGCTTTTTGTCAACATCTTTAAGACTGGCAAATCCAGAATATGCACCTTGCAAAAGAAGTTCTGCATCCTGAATTTTTGTAGCTCTTCGTATATTGTCGAAGAACGCATTGATATGCATATTCCAGATTTTATCATCGCCACACATTCCACACTTGACAGTGAGTGCGGAGACAAGCGGCTTTAAGACACTCTTATAAGGCTTGTTAGCTGCGGACTTTGCAGCTTCTCTAGCATCTTCGATTAAAATCATTTTAGTAGTTTCGTTCCCAGGAATCTCGTTGTTTCGTTTGAAACCATGAATCTTTCTAACAACGTCTACCATTTGCGCATATATAATTCTGTCAATAGTTATATCATGTTCTGCGTCGTATAATACAATCTCGCCAGTACCCTCATTTTTACACGGGGTAAAATCAGCAAGGTCTATATCTTTTAGCACAAGCTGCAAAGGATTGACAAGCATTTTATTCAAACCATCTTCCGACAGGGAAGAGAGCTGCTGTTCGTACTTGTCTGGATTATTAATAAACTCCTTATATAGCAGCTTCCTGCTAGACACAATCATCCAGATATATTGAATAAAAAGGTCATAATCTTCCACTTGCGTGTAATCGATTTGAGCCATATCCCATAACTGCCACTTTAAGTCTGCACCTGTAGCGGTAAGAGTGTAGACTGCATTGAAGTATTGTCTTTCACCAAACTCTTCAATTTGTCCCAATGTAGGCTGTGTTATGGTAATTTTTGGAGCGATTTGTATGTCGCTACCTCTATAGATTTTCAGTTCATCAAATTCATACATACTAACACCAACTATCCTATGTCACATAAAGAGTCGTTTATATCTGCCACAGTAAATACTAGCTGTCTGTAAAGATAATTCTTTTGATATGCACCTTCAAGATTGCTTTTCAACATTAACTTGCCAAGTCCAAAAATCGTCGAACCATTAAGCTTCTCGTCTATAAGCTTTGAAAGATAGTCATTCCTGTTTTCTGTAACCTTTGGTATGTTGCCGACTCTCATATGGTCTTCATGTGATATTATCCAGATTTCAACGTTAGTGTTTACCAATATCTTACTTCCAGTATATTGACTTGGTATATGAACCTGAACTGTAATAAATGTTTTTACTTCGTTAATGGTATTTGGATTTTGGTGAAAATTAAAAATATAAGTATTTATTAAATCTTCTTTTGACTCAATCCCATCTGGCTCAATGGCGTTGATAATTGCATTATCGTTTATGAGCGCCTTGATGATTTCGTTTTTAGCTTTACCTATAATTGAACTATTAGCCATTATAACAACGACTCCACTTTAATAATTAATGAGGAAGCGCGATTGCCATCTGAATCAGACAAAACAATTTTGAACTCCTCATCAACATAATTGTCATCGTCTATCCCGATTACAAGTTGATTCCCAATTTCCTCAACCTGTAGGGAGCTAGAGAAATCGCAAATTATTTTCCAATGAGGTTCAACATTTGCAACTTCATTTCCATCATCATCAAAGAACTTCCCGATAAACACCTGCGAGCTACCACCAGATTTAATAACAGACTTGTTACACAATATCTCTGATTTTGAAGCAACTTTAACACCGTTAACTGATTTTCCAGTTACAAGCGCCTCATCACCTATATAATCACAGATACCCAAGTCTGGCCTGTCTGTGTCTGGGTTATATGCATGTTCAAGAAGAGTAACCTGTACAATTCCCTTTTTGCCATAACCATAACTCGTAGTATCGTTCTGTGTTACCATAAACGATGTTGGATGTGTTACATCCCTATCCAAAAAGAATCTTTGTGGATGCCTTAAAACAACAGTATTCTCATCATAGGGCAAATAAACCATGTGCTGAGACGAACCAATTGTAAACTGTTTATTAGATTGTTCGCCAGAGTTATACTGTGTTGCATTAACATCGTGACATGGATATTCTAATATTTCACCATCTGGATTTTGCCATTTCAAAATCCAATTACATAACGTAAGTTTTCCTTGCCAATGTATGTGGTCTATATCAAACGATTCTGTACAAAGCAAATACTCATCGGTTTTAGAATCGTAGATAACATCACCGACAATAACAGGGGAGTCATATAGAGTTTGAAACTTCATAGTGACACCGTTTGCGCTTGAGTATGCTCTTTTGTAAATACGTATAGGTAAAGTCTCTTTATTCACATATGACTTTAAACCACGTTCCCACATATAAAGGCCGTGTGCAAATGATGCGTCATCAAAAAATGTCTCTCGCAGAATCATTCTGCTGTTTTTGATATTTTCATTTCTCAATGAACCACCGCTAAGCATCATCTTCTTGTTGAATTTATCTAAACACTTCATCCGAACGCATCACCACCTTTATCGCACTGTGGGTTCTTCGAACCCAGTTTTGTTCTTTTTGTATCCCATATCAAACAACGATTTATTTCTATTAATACCCATCCAAGCATAACGAGATAAAAGTGTCTCATTTTCCCTTAGAAACCTTTCCTGCATCTCTGTTAACTTTGACAACATGTTTGCTGGGCTGAAAGCATTAAAGTCGCTTGAACTCAAACTTACCTTGAGCAACGTTGGGACACGAATATACGTCGCGTCAACATACTCTAGAACCATATAGTTCACTATGATTTCTATTTCTGTATCAGATAACTCTTGATTGAATCTCTGTAAGAGGTCGTCCCTATCCGTTAAATCTGTTCTGCAAACATGAAACTTAGGAATTGCTGAAACGAGATAATCATGCAGGCAATCTCTTACATCATCTTCAGTCATTTTATAAATATCATAACTCTGAATCTTTGCCAAGAAACCTTCGTATATCCTTTCATATGAAGTATACATGATTATCCTCCTTATCCCATTGCAGATTAACGAACAAGGTCAAGAAGGTCAATCTTTAGATTTCTCTCCATTGCACGAATAACGCCAATGTCCGTAACCTTGCCACTTGAAACCAGGCTTTTAACCTTATTACAAAGTGAAAACTTTAACGCACTTGGCGTATTAGCAATACAATCACAAATTTCGTCAATATTATCCTTTGTATAATTTGCTTCATCCATTAAGAAGTCATACTTTTCATAAGCGTCTTTTAGACCAAGCTTCTTAACGACGCGCTCGTCAAGCGGTTTTAGCCACATACTCTTAAAATAGTCTTTAGACTGCTGCCACATACGTTGAACGACTTCGAACGTAAGCGATTCTACCTGACCAACTTCATCCCAATTATAAATATCACCAGTATGGAAATCCTTATAACTGACATTAGGAATCAAAGAAACAACATCAATCTCATCATCCTTAGACAATGAAGCGACCTTAATTGGCTTTTCTACAACAGATTCATTTTCTTGTTCTACTTCTACCGATTCAATATTCTCAACCGCTGAGGAAGTGTCCACTACGGCAGAGTCTTCTACGGTAGCCTTCGCAACAGCGGATTTAGCAGCGCTTGTTCGAGCCATAACTAAATCACCTTTCTAATAAAATTCGAAAACAAAATAAAATATATAACCTTATTAACCAGCGAAATTGAAAACGCCAAAATACTCAGGAATCATAAGGCCCATGCCGAAGCAAGTCTGAACCTGATAGTCAACAGACATATCATTGTACTTCTTGCCAGTAGTATCAATATCGCTACGAGTGTCGCCGACATACTCAAGCTTAATAGGCTTAACGTCGCCACCCATGATAAACAGCTTTTTATTATCAAGAGCAAGCTCGAATGCATCAGGCTTCTTCACCTGTGGAATCTCAATAAGCTTATGGCCGTCCCACTCACCGACAATGCCAGTAGCAGCCCTAGACTCCTTCTGAGAATCGGCAATTAGAGACTGAGGAATAACATTTGTAATCCTACGAAGTGCGCCCTTTGTACCAGCAATGGTAATGTTATCATAACCACCAGCTGCCTGAACTAGGTCGCAAAGGTCGCCAAGAGCCTCTTCGCTGTTGCCGCTCTTAGTGAACTCTGCTGGGACAGAAGAAGAAACATTCTGGAACTGCATGTAAATGCGCTCCTTCATGTACTTAAGAACAGAATTAACGATAAGAGTGTTCATCTTCTCCATAGGGGTAATACCAAGCAGGAAGCGCTCAAGCTCCTCGTATACATGGCAGAACACCCACTCACGAGGAAGGGTGAACTCTTGACCAAGGTCAACAGACTGGCGGTTTGTATCCCAGTGATTACCAGCAAAAGAAGCGACAGAGAGGTAGCTAGTGCCTTCAGAATACCATGCTGTATTGTCACCTAGTGCGCGATTCTTAATCTCAACAAAGTTCTCAATAAAGGGAACGTTGGGAATTTCCTCGCCAATTACAACATTGACCATTTCCTCAACAATCTCAAACAGGTCATTGCCATTGCGACGAAGAGCCTGGTACATAGTGCGACCATGCATAAGGTCATTCTGGAAAATGTCACGTAGATGGTTCTCAAGGTCTTTCTTAGTAAGCTGTTCGCCATTATCACCGCGTAGAGAGAAGTCGCCGCGCATAAGGTCAAGGCTTAGGTCGAGAGCATTCTGCTGCTCTGTGCTAAAATTAGTCTTAGGCATAATTCATTTCCTCCTTATCTAAATTAGGCCAGAGCCTTAACCCTGACTTCGTACATATCGTTTGCATAACCATAATCACGGGCAGCAGTCACAAGAGTGGCACCAATCTTGCGCTTACGCTCAATACGACCTTCCATAATTGCATCAGCGGTAGCAGTAGCAGAGGCCTTTAGCTTGCCACTGTCATCAACAGTAACGAACACGTCGTTCTTAGCAAAATCGGTCACGCCAGTCACGGTGTCGCGGGTTTCAGCAGTAATGCCCTCAATAGTAATACCAAACTCGTCACCATCATGAAGAACAAAGGCACGGAAGGGAGTGCCAGCAGGGTTAATGAACTGGTCACGACGCTGATTGCTCCAACGGCACTCATCCTCAGACCAGGCGGGAGTGTTAACAATCACAACGGGAAAGCCAGCCTTAACACCCTTTACAAACTCATAAACATGGGTATACCCATCGGCCAGCTTCTCAAAGTGACCCAGGGTGCCATTCTCAATATCTTCAGTAGAGACACAATCCATGATACGCTCTGCAAAATGAACTGCGCGTAGATTGGTTGTCTCAACAACAGCATACTTAGCCATATCAGTTCCTCCTAAATTATCTTAAAATAAAATTATTAAACACGACGGATGTTGCCATACTTGGTGTGGATATAACCATCATCAACGTCATCGTTGTCGTCAAATACACCGATAACAGCACTGGCACCATCGTCTTTGCTAAAGTTAATCTTGTTGGCACGACTTGCCTTGACAAACATTACAGCGCATTCCTTCTCAATCTCGTCAACCGACATATCGGCCTTCTTTTCCTTGAGAGCGGTAAAGTCTGCATTCTCGCCAAGAACATCCTCGTACTCGGCAAACTTTGCATCCTTTTGTGCGTTAAGTTCGTCAACTTCACGCTGTGCTTCGGCCTGAACGTACTCATCATACTTGGGCTTAATTTCATCGTAATTAGCCTTAACTTCTGCAAACTCAGTCTCGACCTCTGACTTTGACTTTTCAACTTCATCGACTTTTGCGAAAGCAATAGCTTCTACATTTTCAATGTACTTACCAAAATCAAAAGCGCCTTCAGTTACAGAAGCACCGTCTTCGTAATTCTCATAACACAGCTTCTTACGCTGACCACCACTTGCAAAATCAATTTCTGGCTTATCGCCATTGATAGAGAAGGGGAAGCCGTAATAGTGATAACTCTCACCAGTATCGACTGTAATTACTTCATTGTCTTGAATATCAGCAAGATAAAAACGAGGCACGTCATCGCCCCAATGATTCTTCCTAGTTTCATATTGCTCAACAATCGCAGCAATATCTTCAAACTGCTGTAGAACAGTCTGTGAAAAATCAGTATTCTCCTTCGTCATATCATTAACACCTCCTTGACCACTATTATTGTCACAACTTGTTAATTTGGCAAAAGCCTTGTTGAATAATTCAAACTTATCGTTCAACTCTCTTTGAACACAGCTCATAAAATCGTTCATAGAGAAATTAACACCATCATTAATCTTAACGTTTGCGTTTACCATTGCTGGCTGAGCATTGTCACCTAGAACGCAAAGTCCTTCGAATCTGAACTTTGTAAAATGAAATACGCCATTGTCGTCATTTTCGCCCTCTATAGATGCAACCTCAAGCTCCATAGATTGACCCTTTTCAGAGTCTCTATGAATTATACTTGTGGCATCTGTGAACTTCTCCCACATAATAGCGTCCACCTGTAGGAATTCACGCTCCTGTCCATCGTCACATACCTTAGTAGTCCATCTAGGATTGCAACTCTCAGGAACAACGCCATAACACCTACCAGCATATTTTTCTTCTACACCGTTTTCAGTACGTTTAAGAATATATTCATGCCCAGCAAAATCGTCTTCATTGGTATACTTATCTCGTTTAATGAAGCCGAGAATAGGCACGTTCTTAATAGACTCAACACATTCATCTACAACTTCTTTACTGAAAAAGCTTTTATTCAAGTTTTCACCAGTATGCAGAACATCAACTGTTACATGTAGAAACCTGGCATCATCTTCAGAAAACTCATTATTTACCGAAAAGGTAGAAAGGAGAGATAGTCTATCATTGCTCACGCAATCACCTCCTGGTATATCTAAAATAAATATGTCTCTTTATCTGTCTGCCAAGACTGCATTGCTTCAGAAAGATTTCCATTCTTGGCAAAAATAAAGACCAAAAAGCCCTTTGCCTTTTGGTCGCAATCAATTCTTATAAGTTTACAATCGTGTTCAAGAAGGTAATTAGCAAGACGCTTTCCCTTGCAACAGAACACTTCGCCTGTGTTTTTACCCATCTCTTAGTTTGCCTCCTACGAATTAAAACAGACACTTTTTCATATTAGATTCCCATAAATTAAGATTCGCATCAATAGAATCATCGTTCTCGAAAACATATACAAAAGTGCCGTCTAGCGTATCGCTTTTAACAAACTTCGAGCCATGCTTTACGAGATAATCAAAAAGACGTTTGCTCTTACAATAAAAAAATTTATCTTTCATATTTACAACTCCTTCAAATTACCTGTCATTCTTTTCACCGTCTGCGGTTTTTTCACCTTCAACATCCAACAATTCGCCCTTTGAAGCGTTCGTTGGTCTACCGCCTTCGCTAGAGCTTCCATCGGCAGGTTCAGTGTAAGAAGTCATAAGAGGCCTAAAATTATTGTAAAAATCAAATATATAATTATGTACAATATAAGACCCCATAGTTTTTGAAGGGGTCATATCAAGTGTAGCAAGTAACTTGTCAATAACAGGAACCCCAAGAGTACACGCTTCCTTATATCTCTTTGTTGCATTATCCCTATTGAAAATCGTGACATCTAATAAATAAAAAGAAAATTTAAACTTAGAAGCATTATATTTATTAAGTTTAATATACCTGTTTATCCATCTCTCAAACTGCCTATAAACACCGTAAACAAACCCTGAATCATTCTCGACAGAAAACGTTACCGCTGTACCTGATGAGCTACCGTTAAATAATTCCTGTGTTAAACCAGATGCATTATATATTTCATCAACAGCATCAGAAACATTATTTCTTGTATTACTAGAATCTTTGAAACTGATAGCTTCGGCACCAGACCCAAGCGTATGAATCATGCCGATATCGTCACTCATATTCTCTCTGTTCATATCGGCAAATACACTAAGCGTTTCAGGTGTAATAAGCGGCTTGTCAACAGTGGTCGTATCAATCGGCACTTCAATTAGAATAGCCTTATAATTATCAGTCCTAGCAGATTGGAGCTTAAGTTTCTTATATACATCCAAATCGAGAATGTCACGCACCAAGCCAATTAAGAGAGGGTAGGGAGTAGTCCACTGACTGTTCAACTTTATGCAAATCTGTTTTTTAGCTGGTGGCATATACCACGAATGCGGGCTTTTGCCATCAATAAAATCAAGATAAGCATCCTGCACGTAATCAGGGTATGCATCAAGCTCTTTTGTATTTATAGCAGCCAAGTTGATTTTAAAATTGTACAAACCATCCTGCACTTGATGTAACTTGCAAATTCTATGATTTATCTTTTGAATAAAGAAATCAGAATCATTCTCTATAATAAGTCCACAATAGATGTCTTGATAAGGAAGATATTTCATTATTTTAGAGAACTCATGCTTAAGATTCATGTCTTCAAGTTTAGCGGACAATGCATTATACTTTTTCTTTAAAGTATCAGCATTGTATCCATCCTTTACACCATAAACATCCAGTCCCCAACAGAATAACGGCATATTGCTATATAAGCTATTTAACCTATAATAATGCGGCGAAATCATCATAAGCTGCTCCGATATGTCGAGAAGCTTTCGCCAATTCTTTCTAGGCCACCTCAACGCATCTCGTGCGTCTTCTAGCTTAACATTGCCTATGTATCCAGTCTCTATAATTTCAGAGTTCATACACAAGTCGTTGACCATCAATCTACGAAACGCAGAAAAGTCAACGCTGTTTTTTTCTATAGATTTGTTAAAAGATTCTTCGTCGCGCATCATATCAGACCTGTTATACGCAACAACATCCGTATAACCAGAGTTGTCATTTAATTTATTGGTCATTGAATAGATTCACCTCCTTAACAAATCCATAGACAAAATTACTAATACATATTTGGTCGTTTATTCAAATGACTCATTTTTTCTGCAAAGTCTTTCATAGTAAGACCATATTCATGCCTTTGCAACACATCTCGTTCAAGTTGGCATTGAACCCAATAATTATAAGCCAAAGAACTATATCGGTCTTTCCTCATGCCAGACCTTTCCTTTACCTTAATATTGTTGTTCTTAAGTTCGTGCTGAAGCTTGACAAGCTCATTAACAAGAAGAGATGTATTAACATAAGGTAATTTATATTGCATTTGGTCATATGGGGTTAATTTACTAAAAGTTTTCATCTTATCGCTCAACGCATCGTCTGCTTCATCATCAGATATAAGAAGGTTTATTCGTCCCTTTTGAAATCCGCTTCTAAGCAAGATGCATATTTCATTATTAAAAGATGCGCATCCCTTGATAGACCAAATCACTTCTGGCGCAGCAGTGACCTTGCACCGTTCTGCCATAGCCTTATCGTTGCAACATGATAGGGCTGAATATAATCTTCCAGTCTCAGGGTCTACAATATCCCTTACAAGAGCATCGAACACGCCAAGGCCAACGCCGCTTGTGTCTATCGCCAGGTCTGTACATTTAAACTCTTCATATAGCTTTCTAACAACTAAGGCAAGTTCATCTGTATTTAGCCCTTCATGATTTTCCATATAAACAATATTGGCAATGTAATTATTATTATTCGTTGGAATTGCTCTATTTATAATAATTGCGCTTGCGTCGTTCTTTTGCTTTCTCGAAGCCATAAGGGCAACGTCAACAGACAAGATTCTACGTTCATCCATCTCTAAATCTGGCATCTTAAAAATCTTGCTATTACCAGCAACAGAAGAAGGGTATACTGGATACTTTAACTTTCTACGCTTGACAATATCGTCAAGAGAAAAGAATGCTCCCTTTGTATCGCCCCAGAACAAGCACTCCATTTCCATAGCATATTTCATCTCATCGAAATCGTTCTCAGACATCTCGTCTTGAACTTGTTCTTTTGAAAGCAATCCTTCTTTTATTGAAAGCTGATAGGGCAAACCACAAATGAAATATTTTTTAACATCACTCAGCATATTAACGACATATGCTTTAGCCTTTTCATAAGACCAGTGAGATGCGTACCATGCCGAACTCATATACAATTCTTTGTTTCTTTCTTGTAAATGAGCGTATTCTGGTTTAGTTAAATAGCCTGGCTGTCTAGGAGTAGTAAGAAACTTCCTCAGAACAGTATTAATCGTATCGAGGTCAACCATCCTAAACTCATCGACCAACAAGATGTTAGCGCGATTACCGCGACCACTATCAGAAGCAGTAACAACCTTAATCCACGAACCATTTGCGAATTCTATCACTGCTCTGTTAGAGCCAACAACATGAAACGTTATTTCACGTCTTAAATTATCAGAACCCCAACCATAGTTTTTCATGAAGTCATCTTCAATCTTAGACAAGACCTCGTTCGCCTGAACCCTAGTAGAAGATGCGATACAAATTTTTGTTCTTGGGAACAATATACACCTTACAATGCAAAATAAAGCAGTAAGCCAAGTTTTCAATTTGTTATCGTTAAGCTTTTTATCTTAACCTCTGTGCCTTTGTCATCGAACACAGTTCAGCATACATTTTCACCCCTCAATAGAGTAGGGTGGTGCGGCCTCGTGGGAGAATTATATTCTGTATTAACAGTTTCATCTCCTATGCGTTGCCCCTGACTATACTTTTAAATATAGCCTTTGGTTCGTGTTACCCTTATTATATTGTTGAAGGGCCTCCACGCTTAATTCCGCACTATTTATTCAAAACCATTACTGGTTAAGTGGGCTGTTTTAGCATATTTGTTTTTTCAATTTCAGCTTCTTTTCTCGCTTGTATTGCGTCATCTATGTTTTTATATTGTCCAATACGTTTTCTTTTTCCGTTAATATATATCGATGCTATATATGCCTGATTATGCTTATCATAATAAATTCCTCTTTTAGAATCTTTATAATTATAATTTTTATAAAAATCTAAATACTGGTTATACTTTCTATCAAGATATATGTCCGAATCTTTATATAAATAATCTAAAAAATCTTTGTTTGTATCGGCCCCATATACATATAAGCTGTAAGTAAATTCTCTTCTGTTATCTTTATGTATTTTAGGTTTTACCGTTATAATATTTTCTGAAAACAAAAAAGAAGATATGCTTTCGAGCATATCTTTTATGCCAGTTATAGTTGTTTCAATATGCGGCTTACCGTTCTTTTCTGTTGTCGATATACACCCATCACCATCAAAGAACCCCCTTATGAAATCGCGCATAAATTCTTTCGGAACGATATCATACGTTGGAAACTTGATATTATATGTTTTACTAGGTGTACATCCCAAATCACATAAATCATAACAAATTTTTGTATTGTTTAATTGTATTCTTACAGACTTATATTCTTTTCCCTTCAATCTATTTACTCTTTCAAAGATTGGTATATTTGCATCAAGAGAAGTTTTAAATTTTTCTAAATGCTCCTTGTCTTTATACGCCAATCCTAATTCTAGTGTCATAGATTTTAATTTATCGTTTTGATAATACCTATTTATACTTCCATCTGCATACAAGAAACCAAGCCAGTATGCTTTATCAGAAGTATCAATTTTGCTGAAATAGTCTTTATTGTACTTATATTTACTCATCGACCTTATCCTCCTTGATAAAATAATCAAGAAGCTTAATTGAAAAACATTTAATAACGACCCTGACCACGAGCTGCGATATACATAAAAAAATTGTTATGCATCATCGCATACAACAGTATCTTTTGAAACAACTTAAGCTTTATGTTTAAATAATCTTTAACGAATCTTTGTGGATTCAACCTATAAAACGCAGCTCACTACCAGTACGCGATTCCGTCCATAATCCTAGCAGACTTTTCGTTTGCAAGTTCTTTCTCTGACTTCTTTCGCGTACTTTTACGACCACCTCCAAGCTGCTTTCGCGATGTTGCATTTTGGCTTTCTTTATTACTTGTTTTTACATTCGCCATAACAACACCACCTAAACTTCATCTTCAAGGTCGCGTCCGAATATCGCTTCGAACATCGCTTCGTCATCTTCGTCCGCATCATACTCTGGTTTTTCAACAGTATACTTTGCCATATACTTGTCATATAAATCAGATAAAATATTCTTTAAATTCATCATCTTTGAAAGATGGCCTCTAAAGAAAACATCAATATACAACCCAATTTTATCTACATCTTTAAGCTCATCATCTATCTCAGGAAGCGGCCTGGTCGTTTCATATTTATCAATGAGCGTACCAAACGTCTGAGCATCAGACAGGGTGTCGGATGAGTTTTGCTTTGGCTGTAACTTACCAGTATCAAGCCACTTTTGAAGCTGAACCGCAAGGTCTTTAGTATCTTCTTTAGCCCTTGTAGCTTTAAGAAGCTGCAATTGTGTCAAACAAATATTCTTAAAAACTTCTTCTTGTGCCTTTGTGTTGCACTCATGTCTAGAAGTCCAATCACAATATTGTTCATACAAATACACATATTCGTCATCTTCAAAACCTTTGCCGAACAATTTCATTGAAGCTCTTACAGTCTCATCCTTATACTTATCCTCGTCAGTATAAACAGTCAATACAGACTCTTTATCTTTTGCCTCAAGATACCTATCGTTGATTGTGGTATTATAATTTTTTGTTCTATATTGATACATATTTATATGTTTTATATATAAAAAAATAATGGGAGTATCATTTGAAATTAATTTCTTCATTTCATTTGTTGCGGCATCAAATACTTTGTCACTATAGTACATATCGAAAATCATACAAATTCTCTCAATCGCCTTTTTCTCAGGCGAACTATAACCTAAAATCTTATATTGATTTAAATAGTCCTGATAAAAATTATTGATGCATTCTTTGCAATATGGTATTTTACCAGTATTTTTATATAACACACTGTCAGAATTATAAAATTCTCTCGCGCTTAATTCTTCACCGCAACAAGTACACTTCAGCTTTTCCGAATCGGCAAGACGCTTTACTTTTTCTAGCTTTTTATTTCCGCCAGCCATAACAACACCGTCCTGTGAATACTTGTTTTAACTTAAAATAATTGGATACAATCCTTTTACACCAGATTCATTGCATACACACACCATTTGTGATGCATTGCCTTTCAGTCGTTTTTCTATGCAATAATCGTCGCCGCTTCCAGCGAGACTACCGCTTTGAATAAACTTCGTATCTTGACTATACGAACAGAAATGCCTATGTCCACAAAGAATATAATCTGGGAAGAACCCAACCATTGAAGCAAGATTCATGTATCCTTGCTTCGTCACAGCATCATAATCTCCATGAACCAACAAATATGTTTTTCCATCTATGTCAACCCTAGCGATGCCATCATCGATTACGCAGTCCAAAAGGGAGTGAAAATTTTCTTGACGCTCAAGAATCTTACATACATCCCATGCAATAAAAGCATCAAGCCTTTCACTATGCTGTGCCAAATCTTTCGGCTGAAGCCTTGAATGGTTTCCGCTTACTGAAGCAAGATATACATTTGAAAAATGTTTCGTAAGTTCATAACAAAATGAACTGATATATTCAATGCTGAGTTTCAACTGGTCAACAACATTTTCCTTATTGCTGACCTCTATGGTTTTATGCAGTGAATTCGATATGTTATCCCCGAGCATACACACATATACATTGCTTACATTGTTTGTCTTGGCAACGTCAAGCAACTTTGCCATATACTCATTCAACCTGGCCTTCGCAATATCCGAATCAAACCTTCCGAAATACGAAGAGAAGCATTGTCCGATATGCAAATCAGACAGACAGACAATCATCGAATTGTCGCCGTCTACAATAGGGGTGTTATGTAGTGAAAAATCAATGCTTGCAAAATCATCTAGTCGTTCTTCGATAATATCCATTACTTCATCAAAACGACTGTCCATATAATTCTGCTTATTCCAAGAGCGCCTTTGGTCACGATACTTAATGGTATTTCGTGCAAGCTCTCTGTTCATAGCGTCTAACTTCTGCTGATATTCCTCAGTTTCCATTTTAGAAAAGCAGCCGTCATAAAATTTTTTCGCAGCTTGATAACGCTTGCGAAAACTCGACTCGTCACGCCATTTGTCTTCATCGATGCCAAGCTCTTTGTTTACAATGTTGTTTATAGAGGCCCAGCTATCAATCTTGCCAGAATCAACCAGTTGACCGATTCTCCACAAATATTGTTCTTCAGTCTCATCTTCTAATCTTCGTAAGTCCAAGCGTAGCATCTCCTAACTTAAATCCAAACACATACTTCTTCGATGTGAGATTATAAAATGGAGCCAAAGACAGAACTCGAATCTGCAACCCCCTGCTTACAAGGCAGGCGCTCTACCAATTGAGCTACTTTGGCAATAATTAAAAGGCGAAATATTTGATTTGACAAATATCTTCCGTACCTTAGATATTCATACACTGTCGGATGTTCTATTAAATTAAACTAATTCCGCCGATAAATAAAACGCGCCAGCATCGTAAACGACACTGGCGCGTATATAACAAATTTAGACTGCTACTTAGTTTTATCGAATACAGTCAGTAAGCTTCTCACAATAGTTTCTAGTGATGTTTGCCTTCGGCTTAATCTTAGGTGAAGTAACCATAGTCTTACCAGTAAGATTGTTTACCTTTGTTGTTTCTGGAACAAAAACGCTACCGATGCTAATTCCCTCAAACAACCTTACGCTGATATCAGTGTCCTCATTCGCTGAAGACAGTGCTTCAAAAACATCCGCCTCAAGGGAGTTATACATTGCACGAACAGCCCTTACGCTGTTATTGCTTTCCTCTGCAATCTTCTTGATGAGCGTTTCCTTCGTATATGTAATCTTATTCTTCTTATCGCTTTCCACTGTTTATACCTCCGTATCTTTTCGTAACAATAAACAGAAAATCTGAAAACATTTGAACAAATCATGTTTTCCATATATCGGCTTTTCATATTTTTTTAACAACCTTATTTTTAGGTAATTCTAAAAAATATGTTTTTTACATATAACCTTAATTGTATGTCTTTTAGAAAACCTATAGGGTAGGGGCTACATTCTTTTTTCTATCACGATATCGTTGCATTTTTAGGCGCTTTAATTCTCGTTTATGCTCAGCAGAACAATTACTGCATCTACAAGTAGCAGAGTCAAACACGTTTACCTCAAACCATTCTCCGCAATCAATACATTGCACGGCTTTTGTCTGCGGCTTAAAAATTCGCTCAAGGTTTTCAACAATATAATCACCATAACACATCCACAGCACAGTCTTGTTTTTGCTATTCTTAATTCCATATAAAAACTTAACAAGAATATCTGCAATTTCACTATCACTATATCCGAACTGTGAAAGCTCAGACTTAATCCTATCAGACATCTGGCGATACTTCATAACCTTCTTAGCAAATCTATCATTCGACTGTTGGTCATCATCGCTTGAGATTGCCGCGTCTACTGTAAAATAATACTCCCTATCAAACTCGCAATACTTCACAATCAGTGGGTCAGTCTCTTCCTTGATTAATCTACCTTTATCATTGAAGGATATGTCAAACTCTATATCTGGGTTGCTCATCATGAGCCTGTAATCAATCTCACCAAGTCCAAGCTTTCTGCTGTTTATCTTTGGATTAGGAATCATATCATCAAGCTTATTGACGAAACTCTTATTGCGCTCGACAATCTGACTGTCTCCTTTACCCTTTGCATATTTAAAGAAGTGGGGGAGTTTTTCCTTTGTAAACGCCACAATCTTGTCGTTCACATCGCTTGGACGTTCAGGCTTATATAGCGTCTTAGCAAAATCAATGACGTAATTGTTCTCCATACAAAGAATCTTAACAATGTCAACAGCATCGCGCTTTTCATCTTCTGTTCCAGAAACAAAGACATCGCTGTTCCAAATCTTCGAGATATTGTTGCTATAGATGCCAATGTTGCCACCTGTGAAAGCGGCATTGAGTCCATTGTAAATTGTCTCGCTGGTGAGCGGCGCGGCCTCAGCCTTTCTCATATTATAATACAATGGGACAATGTCTTTCATATTTCTCTCAGCAACATCGATAAACTTTTTGTCAGACACAACAAGCAGCTTGTCACCATCGCAATCAAACTGAAGAATGCGCGAAATCAAATCCTTACAACTGGTATAAACAGCGTCAGTTTCAAACCATTCCCTGATATTTTGCTGTCGTTCGTTGTAAGAATAACATGCAACGTTCTTTCTAATTGGATGCTCCTTGTACAAGTGAGGGGAGCGCAGACAGTCAAGTTTCTCGCTTTTCCTAAACAGCCAGCAGAACACTTCGCCGTTGTCAAGAAGACCATTAGGGTTTTCGACACCCATAAACCAATGTTCGCACGCAGCATAAAAATCTGGAAGCACGAAAGTATACTTGCCATGCACATTTAACTTTCCAGCCTTGCATCGCTGCACCATACTATCTTTAATTGACTTCACATGCTCTTTTGCATACTTGTCGTTTAAAAGGTCTGGGTATAGCTCGACAGCCTTTTGAAATGCTGTCTTGTGAATATTGTAAGGTGTTATGCCTAGCATCCTCTTCATGTCGCCGATAGAGGAGCAAACATTGTTCAACCTGTCAATTGACTCAGACGCAATCTCAAGAATCTCATCGTCAGTAGCATCAGTAAGGCTTTGAAGCATCTGATAATTGATTGTCGCGTCTTTAATTCTGTCTTCCTCGATATTCGTCACACCAGCAGTACAGCCATATTTCTTGTATAACTCCTTATAGTGTTCCCATGAATCATAATACTTGTTCATTTTAAACTGACTCTTGCAAAAAATAACCTGAATGCCTTCTGCAACAACATCGTGTTCTTTGCCATAAATGTCTTTAATGATTGGTGAACAATCGTTCACCTCAATGAACTTCTTAAAGTCAAACACTCCAAGAAGACCCTTGACCCAAGGAAGTCGCACCATCTTATTCTTTTGCGCAACACCGAAAGCATTGGGAAGCATCATGCCAGAACCATCGGTATGTTCAATCGCGGCATGGCCTGAAGTGCGTGTTACCGAATAGTCCTTGTCATCAATAAAATCATATGTTCCGTAAACTTCAGTCTCAAAATCGTCAATGACTATCGTCTTATCGATATCGAACTCAGTCCAAACGTCAGTAGCAGAGTTTGCAAGCGCAAGGTAGGCAAGATGTTTGTTAGGATTGTTGCCGCCTTTTGCGTTGATATCGTCAATGGTAAGTCCGCACATTATCGACTTCTCATACTTCTTCCAAACAGACTCCTTTACAAACACAGTCTTCTTTGTCCTAATCTGCCCAGCAGAAGAGGTGAAGTACACATATTTCTCACCTTTATACATAAAACCATAATAAATTAAATCCTTCATGACATCATCGTAGAACTTGGTGATTACCATGAAGTCTTCGCAAAGCTCATCCTGCTTAGCGCCGATAGTCCTGGTGAAATAAGAATCGAACACCGCAATAACATTCTTGTCAGACAAGGTGTCTTCAGAAAGAACCCTTGTATGGTGTGTTCCATTTGAAGATATGTTTGCAGCAACCTTGTTCGAGAGAAGGGAGAGAAGGTTCCTCTTTGCCGCTGTGGCAGCTGCATTCTTAATTGAAACAGCATTCTTATACTCGCCATATTTTGTTGCATATTTCGCCACACTCTTTTCCATTCCGAGCTTGATAAGAGAAACCTCATTATGATTCACAAGCTCGTCAACTGGCAGACCAATCTCACAGCACTCTCTCTCAATCAACTCAATTCTTTTCAGCAGAAGACGCTTATCTCTTTTCAGTCTGTTCACATGCCAATGAAGGCGACTTTCCGTGTTGCTGTAAAAGTTCCCAGTGTCTAACGCATATATCTTAACTTGTTTCTCAAGCAAAGCCAAATCACCTTCCATTCCTTGTTTTTAATAAAGCTCATTAGAAAAGGTTATAAGCGATGAAGCACATAACAAGACCAACAACAATACCAGCCATTTTAAAACTCCAATCCTTCGCAACTAAAATTCAAGCATATACCTTTATCAGTTAAAATATTTTAAAACAGACCATAATCAATTCTTTCGTATCCATATGCATCTCGATGCCCGTCTTGATATCCATCACAAGCATCCTCACCATAGGTGTCCCAAAACCATTCCACGTACTCATCGTAATCTCCGCTCATATCTTCAAGACTTCCAAACCTACCATTCCATGCATTCATATCAATCACATCTTCAAAACCATTGTTTAAATTCTTCATGTCAGGTTGCCTCCGAATCATTTCTTTTGTTTCGTATTTAATCATCTTTAGGAACAAACTTCAACTGCTTCTTTCTATTCCTCACTTCCTCTTCATAATACTCGCTTCCTTCTGCAACGAGATATCCACTTTCGCGTTTATACCAATTACAAAATACAGTATGACCAGTCCTCCACACACTGTCATCATATTTCAACCTTGGCAATGGTTCAAAGTATATCAGCTCCATTTCTCTTAAGGCAGCAATAGCATCAGATGCGATAGCAGGGGAAAGCCCAAGTTCTTCTGCCATGTCTTGAATATAGCAGTTATATGTCTCTGTTGTTCTAACTCTCCTTTCGTCATTGTCGCCATACTGTGTTGCAGATGGGTCGCTTTTCCTTCTATAAATCATCATTCTAAGATAAGCGAACACATGCAACAGAACGTCGTTATCTAAAGTTTTATTCGCTGGGTTCAAACCATCGTACTTGATAATCTTTAAAATCTCATCGACATAGACAGTAGCAAATCTCTCTCTATCTTCCTGGCAAAGCTTTGTAATCATATCGAGATTTACTTCGGCATCTGCAATGCTTGAACCAGCAGGGTTGTTGGAAACAGAAATAAATTCATTTTCATCCAATTTGCTGACTGCATTTAACAGTTTGGCGCTGATTCCAGTTGGATTTCTGTTTGGCGTCTTTCCACACCATCTTGCAATCATGTTCACAGAAAACGTCACACCGTTATCAAGACCACGTTTTACAAAGAAGTAAGAGAATGCGGTAACAAGCTTCTCACAATTCTTTCCATCAAGTATCACAGATGATGGAATCACTATATACTTGTTGGAATGCGAGTCAAGTTTGCTGACAGCCCACTTTGGAACCTTTGTGCCAGCAAAGGAATCAGACATATAAAACAACCACCACCTTTCTTGTTTGTCAAACAATCAATAACTATCCAATCTAAATATTCAATTCTCAGTGTCCAGCATGCCTCTAACCCAAAAGCTGTTACGTTTTTCGTAACAGCTATGGCATTATATCCAAAAGCTGTTACGTTTTTCGTACACACAGCGCGGTTCATAATAATAAGAGAAAGTAAAAAATAAGATAGAATAGTCGCGCGTAGCGCTCCCAGTGTCTCATTCATTACTTACTTGCTTATTAGAACATCGCACATTCATTTATTAGTATAGTGATTTTTGATTGAGATGTAAGATGATAAGTAAAAAAAATTTTTGAATATATCTTTATCAGTTAGGAAAAGAGTTTTATTTAAAAACATGTTTAAAAAGTATAAAAAAGTTTTGAAAAACATTGGTAAGAATATGTGTATTACATGAAAACAATGTCTTATATATATTAAACGGTAGGAAGATAACGGTATAGCCCAGTATCTATGGCATCTATGATGCCTAAATATAAAGTTGTTTCATATTATGATGATGAGTTATATCAATAGCTTACCTGGTCAATTTACTGTGAAAGTATATTTTGAAACACTATGTTGCTTTAAGAAGTATGTACTCATTTATATGTTGTATTTAACAAAGTAGGGGACGGTTATATCGTTGAGTTTACCGTTGAATTTTTAGGCAAAATCAGAGATTAAAAGAGGTGTAAAAAGAGAGAAAACAAGCACGTAAATTCGTATTAATATGTCTTGAAAATGACAATGGTCAATTATATATATTGGTAAGAAAATGTATTGAAAAACGATATAAGTAGCGATGTCATATTCTTGCACTTTGATTGGAGTGGAGAGTTGCTGTTTGCTGCATTTTTTTTGGTGGTGTGTAGATGAAACACATAACCCTAAACAGCCCCAAAGTATCGTCATCTCAAGTGTAAACTACCCCCGATAGTTTGTCAAGTGGTAAATTGGTAAACGGCAAAATTTTTTCAATCTCGTTTTAGCTCAAAAAACGATATTCGACCTGGTAGTGGTGCTAGTTTTTGTTTTGAAAAACTAGCAAAAACTGGCACTAGTTGGTCCATTTTCGGACTATATCGAACGCCTGAAAAACCTAGTAAACATATAGGTATTGCAGGATAAAACCCGCCCACCTGGTAAACGATTGTTCACCTATGATGCGCCGCGACTCAAACCTATAACAAAACGTGATAACCCTCATAACAAAACGTGATATCACCAACTATGGATGATACCCGCTAGTTTTTCGAAACGCCTCACCCGTCGCATCACCCGTCACCTAACCCGTATCATCCATTTTAGGTTAGTTGTGTTCAAACTATGGTGATTGACAAATTAAATATGCCATTCTACCAGGCATTTTGTTCTCATCAAAAATTGATGATTGACTCACACCGCGCCGTTAGGCATTATTTGAGTCACGCCGAGGGGCAA